>Ga0129317_1000208_pt1 | contig 72261 bp, 83 predicted proteins | sample Cm1ome_FD_94430 | JGI IMG/M metagenome (GOLD analysis project Ga0129317, IMG submission 94430) | Eastern black-and-white colobus group fecal microbial communities from Wisconsin, USA - Cm1105 metagenome | ecosystem: Host-associated > Mammals > Digestive system > Large intestine > Fecal | place...
CCTTGTGGGGGGTGGGGCAAGGCCCCAAGCTCTTAAAACCATTAATATCTGCAATTTTCAAGGTTCGGTTGAGCCTATTTTTTAGACTCCGTTTTTTCATAGATTACTTGACACTACCCTTTTCTCCTTTACCCTGCCCGCCGCCTGCCAAGCTTATGGTACGAGACGGCTCATATCCCTCGGGAACAGCGACACTTCCCTCACGTTCTCCTCACCCAGAAGCTGCATCGTCATGCGTTCAAGGCCGATTCCCAGTCCTCCGTGGGGAGGCATGCCATATTTGAATGTGTTTAAATAATCATCCATGCCTTCCGTATCCATGCCTCTTTTCTCAATTTTTGCAAGCAGCTCCCTGTAATCATGGATACGCTGTCCTCCCGTCGTCACCTCCAGGCCGCGGAACAGAAGGTCAAAGCTCCTGGTGAATCTTGGATCCTCCGGATCATCCATTGCATAGAACGGACGTTTTTTAGAGGGGTAGTGTGTGACAAATACAAAATCAGCGCCGTATTCTTCTTTGAAGTAACGTCCGATTAAATGCTCCTCCTCCGGTTCCAGATCATACGGGTTTTTAATGACGGTACCATACTTTTCAGCCGCCAGCTCTTTCGCCTGCGTAAATGCAATACAGGGAATCTCATCCACCTTCGGCAGCTCTGCCCTGAGTAATCCAAGTTCCTGACCGTATTCCGTCCTGAGCAGTGATACCATATGCTGAAGAAAACCTGTCTCCATTGCCATGATATCGGTAAAATCGTCGATATAGCCCATCTCAAAATCCAGCCCTGTGTACTCATTCAAATGACGCTTCGTGTTGTGCTTCTCCGCCCGGAATACCGGCCCAATCTCCATGACACGGTCAAATACGCCGACCATCATCTGCTTATAGAACTGAGGACTTTGGGCCAGAACGGCCGGCCGGTGGAAATAATCGAGTTTAAAGACGTTAGCCCCTCCTTCCGCTCCCCTGGCTCCGATTTTGGGAGTATGGATTTCCGTAAATCCTTCACCCTGAAGATATTCACGGAATGCCCGGGCAATGCCTTCCTCAATTTTAAATCTTGCGCGCTCCCTCACATTTCTCAGCGTTAGAGGTCTCATATCCAGCCTGGCTTCCAGGGATGCCCCCATCTTCCATTTTGATACCGCAATCGGCACCGGCGCTTCCGGCCGCGAGAGAATCCTCACGCCTGTCAATCGAAGCTCCACGCCATGAGGCGCTCTCTCCTCGGGTTCCACAAATCCTGTCACCTCAACAAATGTCTCTTCTTTCAGCTGTGAAAGCTCAGCCTTCGTCACTCCCTTCTCAAACACGGTCTGCAAAACGCCGTCCCGTTTTCTGAGAATGATGAAAGCGATATCCCCCATATTCCTGATATTCATAACTGCGCCGTTTACTTTAACCTCCTGCCCCGTCTTCCCATACGATAAAAGACTTTTAAGCTCCAGAACTTCTTTTTCTTTTTTTCCTGTTAAAAATTCCATCTCTTTTCCTCGCTTTCTTCTTTTTATTCGATGTTCCGTCCGGACGTTTAAATAAAAAAAGTCCCGGAACATCTTTCGACATTCCGGGACGGGATATTCCCGCGGTACCACCCGCATTTGAAAAGTAAAGCAGCGCTTATATCTTCTCACTCTCTTTTATGCTTAACGCGCATACACGTGACGGCCTACTTTGAAGCTTGTTTCGGGCGTCCGGCTCCGGAGTGTTCCCTATTGTTTTATTCCCTCCTGACGCGGCTCTCAGCCGGTGACCGCATCTTTCTGTCGGATTCTTTAAAACAGAGTCTCCTTCACTGCCTTTACATGAAATTTTATGGTCATCACTATATACCATTTTTGAAAACTTGTAAAGCACTTTTTGAAATTTCCAGAATTTTCTCCATCTTTTTTTATTAAGAATTTTTTAAATGCGTTGACATCCGGCCGCCTATGCATATAATTTACCTGTATAAATAATATCAGATACGCTTTTGGGGCTTATCGGATACTTACCGCCAGACAGGGATAAAAGCGTGGTCTGAGAACCTTCCGCCGCCGGTCGGGTAAAAAAATTTGTTCATGAAATCAATTACTGTATCATTAGACAGGAACCAAAAAACGGAGGAAAACATATGTGTGGAATTGTTGGTTACATCGGAGACGAGCAGGCGGCTCCAATACTGCTGAACGGACTCAGCAAGCTGGAATACCGGGGCTACGACTCAGCCGGGATCGCAGTTTACAATGGAACAGAAATCAAGATGGATAAGGTCACCGGACGCCTGCAGCGTCTAAAGGATCTTACAAAAGAAGGAAGCACGCTCCCCGGAACCGTCGGTATCGGCCATACCCGCTGGGCAACCCACGGCAGTCCGTCTGATACCAATGCCCATCCTCATTTCAATAAAGATCGCTCGATCATTGTTGTCCATAACGGCATCATTGAGAATTACAGCAAATTAAAACAGCGCCTGATCGGCAAAGGCTACGAATTCGTATCAGAAACCGATACCGAGGTACTGGCTCACCTGCTGGATTATTATTACAAGCGCAGCCATAACCCGCTTGAGGCGCTCACCAGGGTTATGCAGAAGGTGGAGGGTTCCTATGCCCTCGGCATCCTCTTCAACGACTATCCGGGCCAGGTCTTCTCTGCCAGGAAAGACAGTCCGCTGATTGTCGGCCACAGCGAAAGCGGTAATTTCATCGCCTCCGATGTCCCGGCCATTCTTCAGTATACAAGGGAAGTTTTTTATATGGAGAACGAAGAAATTGCTGTTCTCAGCCGTGAGGGAATTAAATTTTACAACGTGGACGAGGAACCGCTTGAAAAAGAATGCACCCGCATCGACTGGGATGTCAATGCCGCTGAAAAGGGAGGCTATGAACACTTCTTCCTGAAAGAAATCTATGAGCAGCCAAAGGCAATCCGTGACACCATCAGCCCCCGTATCAGGGAAGGTGAAGTTGTCATTGAGGAACTGGGCATGACAGATGAAGACATCTGCAATATTAATAAAATTATGATCGTGGCCTGCGGCTCCGCTTATCATACAGGAGTGATGGCCAAGTATGTATTTGAGGGAATTGCAAGAGTTCCTGTGGAAGTGGATCTGGCATCTGAATACCGCTACCGCGATCCGATTTTTGACCGCAATACGCTTGTCATTATCGTAAGCCAGTCCGGAGAAACGGCGGATTCCCTCGCTGCTCTCAGAGAATCAAAAGCCAACGGCCAGAGAGTCCTGGGAATTGTCAATGTGGTGGGAAGCTCTATCGCCCGCGAGGCGGATAATGTCATGTATACCTGGGCCGGGCCCGAGATTTCCGTCGCTACCACAAAGGCATACAGCGCTCAGCTTGCATCCTTCTACCTGCTGGCTATGAAATTCGGAAAAGTGCGGAAAGCTCTGGCGGATAGCGACTATGAACAGATGATTGGCGATCTCCAGCAGCTTCCCGGGATGATGGAGGAACTCTTAAAGGACCGCCAGCAGATTCAGAGATTTGCCAACCGTTACCTGGCCGCCGAGCATATCTTCTTCATCGGACGCGGTATCGACTATGCCATCTCTATGGAGGGTTCCCTGAAGCTCAAGGAAATCTCCTATATTCATTCTGAGGCCTACGCGGCAGGCGAATTAAAGCACGGCACAATCTCCCTGATCGAGGAAGGAACGCTTGTAGTGGCTCTCGCGACCCAGGAAGCCCTCTATCCGAAGACAGTCAGCAATGTTGTGGAGGTTAAAACCAGAGGAGCTTTTGTGATGGCTTTGACTAATGAGGATAATACGGAAATAGAAAAAGTATCTGACTTTACCGTTTATATCCCTAAAATCAACCGTTATTTCTCCGGTTCGCTGGCAATTATCCCGCTCCAGCTTTTCGCCTATTATGTATCTCTCGGCAGAGGCCTTGACGTAGACAAACCAAGAAATCTGGCTAAATCAGTGACGGTTGAGTAAATCGGGATAAGTGCTGAACACAGACCAGTCGGAACGCCTTCGGATATTCTGAGTTTTTTTAAAAACATAGAAGGAATATATTGACATTCTGTTTTATTTATGTATACTACTGATATTAGAAAAGCAAAGGCGCTTCGGTATAACCGGAGTGCCTTTTTTTCATTCAATTGCAGGGCGGTCAGAGGTTCTGCACGGCACTGAATCTGAAAGGAGACACGATTATGAAAAAATGTATTCCCGAGCTTTATGGAAGTCTTGTATTCAACGACAAAATCATGAAAAACAAACTCCCGGGAGATGTCTACAAGGCCCTCCGGAAAACAATCGAGACAGGCAGCCATCTGGAACTGGATGTGGCTAACGCCGTTGCGGTCGCAATGAAGGAATGGGCCGTGGAAAATGGAGCCACTCATTTTACGCACTGGTTCCAGCCGATGACAGGCATTACTGCCGAAAAACATGACAGCTTCATCAACCCGGCCGGGAATGGCGAAATAATCATGGATTTCTCCGGAAAAGAGCTGGTCAAGGGCGAACCTGATGCATCCAGTTTCCCCTCAGGCGGCCTTCGAGCCACCTTTGAGGCCAGGGGCTATACGGCCTGGGATCCCACCTCTCCCGCATTTATTAAAGACGGCACGCTCTGCATCCCCACCGCCTTCTGCTCTTACAGCGGAGAAGTCCTTGATAAAAAAACACCTCTATTGCGTTCGATGGAAGCCATAAACAAAGAAGCGCTCCGAGTGCTGAAGCTATTTGGCAATGAAGACGTCACCCGTGTCTACTCGACAGTCGGTCCTGAACAGGAATATTTCCTGGTAGATAAACAATTATTCAATAGCCGGAATGATTTAAAATTCTGTGGCAGAACCTTATTCGGCGCGCCAGCCCCCAAGGGCCAGGAGATGGACGATCACTACTTCGGCGCCCTGAGGCCCCGTGTCTCTGCTTTTATGAAGGAGCTGGATGAAGAGCTGTGGAAATTCGGCATCCCGGCCAAAACAAAGCACAATGAGGTGGCGCCGTCACAGCACGAGCTGGCCGTCGTTTACACGACTGCCAATCTGGCTGCTGACAACAACCAGCTGACCATGGAAGTAATGAAACGGACTGCCGAAAAGCACGGCCTTGTCTGCCTACTCCATGAGAAACCATATGAGGGTATTAACGGAAGCGGAAAGCATAACAACTGGTCTCTTTCCACGAATACCGGGGTCAATCTTCTGGATCCGGACAGAGAGCCGGCGAAAAACCTGCAATTCATGCTGTTTTTAGCAGCGACAATGAAGGCAGTGGATGTATACGGCGATCTTCTCCGCGTTTCGGTCGCCACCGCGGGCAACGATCACCGTTTAGGCGGCAATGAGGCTCCTCCTGCCATCGTTTCCATGTTCATCGGCGACGATTTGGCCTCTGTCCTTGATATTATTGAGGCAGATGCCGAATCGGAGGCAAAGGAGACGGTTACCATGACCGCCGGTCCGAAAGTGCTGCCCCACTTTATAAAGGATACGACCGACCGGAACAGGACCTCCCCGTTTGCCTTTACCGGCAATAAATTTGAATTCCGCATGCCGGGCTCCTCCCTCTCCGTATCCGGACCGAATGTAATCCTGAATACTGCGGTTGCCGATTCGCTCGGAGCATTCGCCGACCGGCTGGAAAAAGTCCCGGCCGGCAAGCTGGAGGAGGAAATCCACACCCTCTTAAAGGAGGTGATCCGGGCTCACCGGAGAATCGTCTTCAACGGCAACGGATATACGGAGGATTGGGTAAAGGAAGCCGGCCGGCGCGGCCTGTTTAACCTTCCGGCCTGTGCCGACGCCTTCCCCTGTTTCATTGCAGAAAAAAATATTGCTCTTTTTACAAAGCACCATGTATTTACCCGGGAAGAAATCTTATCCCGCTATGAGATTATGCAGGAAAATTATGTGAAGACAATCAATATTGAGGCCAAAACAATGTGTTCCATGATGTACAAGACGTTCCTGCCCTCCCTGCTCTCATACATAGAAACAATTGCCGAAGCGACGGAAAAAACGAAAAAGGTTCTCCCCTCAGCGCCTGTCATCTCCCAGGAAAAATTGTTAAGCACCCTCGCCCGGCTTTATACTTCTATTTCAGAAATGACCGAAGAACTGAAGTCAGCCATTGCCGGCGCCGATTCAATCGGAGATTCCATGGAAAAAGTAAGGTATTTTAATTATACCGTACTTGCCAAAATGAATGGGCTGCGCAGCTTTGTGGATGAAGCGGAGGCTCTGATTCCCGAATCCTTCCTCACGTATCCGACCTACGACAAGCTTCTTTTTTCCATATAGTGATTAAGTGACAATGATTCAGGGAGGATTTAAGGTCATGCAGCCATTAGAAATACAGACAGGAATCAAAGAAGAGTGCGGTGTTTTTGGAATCTATGATCCGGAGGGCGGCAGCGTTTCCACGGATATTTACTACGGTCTCAGCGCCCTGCAGCACCGGGGGCAGGAATCCTGCGGAATCGCCGTCAGCGATACCGCGGGGCCGAAAGGGCTGGTCCTCTGCCACAAGGGGCTGGGGCTGGTTAATGAGGTGTTTACAGAGGAAACCCTCAAAAATCTGACAGGGAACATCGGCATCGGCCATGTCCGCTATGCCACTACCGGTGCCGGTACCCTGGAAAACACCCAGCCGCTCGTATTAAAGTATATCAAGGGGACTCTCACTCTGGCTCATAACGGAAACCTTGTCAATGCAGCGCAGCTTCGCAGAGAGCTGGAAGAGACAGGAGCCGTATTCCAGACGACAATTGACTCTGAGGTCATTGCCTTTTACATTGCAAAGGAACGGCTCGGCACTCCCACCGTGGAGGAAGCCATCAAACGGACTGCCGCGAATATCAGAGGGGCCTACGGTCTGGTCATCACAAGTCCCAGAAAGCTGATTGGTGTCCGCGATCCCTTCGGACTGAAGCCGCTCTGCCTGGGCAGGAATAAAAACATATGGATGATTGCGTCCGAGAGCTGCGCAATCCAGGCTGCCGGTGGCGAATTTGTCCGGGACATCGCCCCCGGGGAGATTGTCACGATTACAAGGGACGGTCTGCACTCCGATATGAGCCTGAAGCAGGAGTTTCATGCACACTGCGTTTTCGAATATATCTATTTTGCCAGACTGGACAGCCGGATTGATAACGTGAGCGTCTATGAGTCCAGGCTGCGCGGTGGCGCCGCTCTCGCCCGCTCTTATCCCGTACAGGCGGATCTGGTTGCAGGCGTGCCTGATTCGGGACTTACGGCCGCCATGGGATATGCAAAGGCATCCGGGATTCCCTTTGAAATGATTTTCCACAAAAACAGCTATGTCGGAAGAACATTTATCAAGCCAAACCAGAAAGAGCGTGAAGACAGCGTGAAAATCAAATTGAGCATTCTTGAGCCGGCTGTCAGGGGAAAAAGTATTGTCCTGGTCGATGACTCGATTGTCCGCGGCACGACAATCAAGAACCTGATCCGGATGCTGAAACAGGCTGGCGCTATCCAGGTTCACGTAAGAATCTGCTCTCCGCCCTTCTTATATCCCTGTTATTTTGGAACCGATGTGCCTTCCAACAAGCAGCTCATCGCATACAGCCACTCCGTAGACGGAATCAGGCAGGAAATCGGAGCCGATTCCCTGGGGTATATGCCGGTCGGGGATTTGAATGAAATGGCGGGCGGCCTTGCGCTCTGCACGGCCTGCTTTACCGGAACATATCCGATGGATGTGCCGGACGGAGAAATAAAAAACGCTCTCGAGCAATCGGGATGACTGCGTGCGTCTTAAATAATAACATTTGATTTTATTGGTAAAAGCTACTATAATCAAGCCAAAGATAAAACTTATTTTGTTCAAATAGCAGAGGAACAAAGAAACACCCTCTGCCTGAAGAAAGGAGTGATTATATGGCACGATTCTTATCAAATTTAGGAGAAGCAGGTATTATATTGAACATTGCAATCATGCTTGCATCCGGTTTTCTGCTGACCCGCATTACCAAACGCCTCCGTCTGCCCGATGTCACCGGTTATATCATTTCAGGCGTTATCATCGGCCCATGGTGTTTAAAACTAATCGCTCCGGACTTCATTGAACAGATGGATTTTGTCACGGATCTGGCCCTGGCCTTCATTGCATTCGGAGTCGGAAAATATTTTAAACTTTCAGCATTAAAAGCAAATGGAAAAAATATGGTAATCCTGACTCTGTTTGAAGCCCTGATAGCAGGTATCTTTATTACCACTGCCATGCTTCTTATGGGACTCTCCCTGTCATTCAGCCTCCTTTTGGGTGCAATCGGCTGTGCAACCGCTCCCGCCTCCACTATCATGACCATCCGGCAGTACAAAGCTAAGGGGCCTTTTATTGATACGATTCTTCAGGTTGTAGCTTTAGATGATGCCGTAGCCCTGATAGCCTTCAGCGTCTGTGCTGCATTTGTCCAGGCTGGTTCCAAAACCGGTCATATTTCTGCCGGACAAATTATTTTACCAATAATATTCAATATTTCAGCGCTTGCGCTTGGTGTATTATCAGGAATTCTGTTAAGCTATGCAATCCACAGAGGACACAGCAAAGACCACAGCCTCGTCCTTGCCTGTGTCTGCATCATGGGCGTGGCGGGAATCTGTTCCTCCATGGATGTATCCCCGCTCTTAGCCTGTATGGCCACCGGTACTGCCTATATTAATACCAGCGGCAATAAACATTTATTCAAACAGATAGATCAGTTCACGCCCCCGCTGCTTGTGATTTTCTTTGTACTTTCCGGAATGCGTCTTTCTATTCCCAGCCTGGCAGCGGCCGGAATGATTGGACTCGTCTATTTTCTGGTGCGTATTGCCGGAAAATATGTCGGCTCCACGATTGGCGCCATTATCACCAACGCTTCCTCTGAGATACGCAGGTATTTTGGACTGGCATTAATCCCCCAGGCCGGCGTATCAATCGGACTTGCCGTACTCGGCCAGCGTATGCTCCCGTCTGACAGCGGAACACTCTTGTCCACTATCATTTTATCAAGCGGTTTATTGTATGAAATAATCGGACCGGCCTGCTCCAAACTGGCAATAAAAAAGTCCGGAAGTATTCCTGTTAAGGAAAATAAATAGGGCGACGGAGCAGACAGCGGCTGAATTATGCTTTAATTGTTAATTCGGTTAGCCGCTCCTGCTCCCCTCAGCTCCCATGCAATCCGGGCACTTTCTTCCAATTCTTCTAAATTGAAAAAAGCATCCATAAGACTGTCTCCCCCTGCAACAGGACCATGATGTGCGAGAAGATATCCATTTTCTTTGCCGGTCCGTCTGGAAAATTCTGAGAACAGCTCTTCGCTTCCCGGTTTTTCGTAGGAAACAAGACGTACTTTTCCCAGCTTCATTCCCAAATACGGCGTATAGGCGGGAATTACATCATCTTCCTCTCCCTTGTGGGGAAGGCAGGACCACAGAACGCTGTAAAAGCTGTGAACGTGGATCACGGCCTGTACTTTTCCTTCTGCTTTCTGATACATTGCAAGATGAAGGGGAAGCTCCTTGCTGGGCTTTTTCCCATTGAGTACATTGCCGTTTCTGTCTGTCACCGCGAAGGAATCTTCCGTCAAACAGCCAAAACAACTGCCTCCCACCGTAATGTAAACACGATCCTTATATAAAAAGCTCATATTTGCTGAAGAGCCTGAGGTTTTGTTTCTTTCAAACAGACTCCTCCCAATCCAGCACGCATCGGACAGCCGTCTTTTCAGCTCCCCTGTTTCCTGTACTTTCGTCATATCAAATGCTCTTGAGAAGAAATCATCCTGACCAAAGTTCCCGGATTTTAAGGTCATACGAATGTTCTGGTTGTGTAGCGGAATCAATACGGGGACTCCCGGGGCAATGCTTTCACCAATTATAAAGGCATCAAAACCAAGGGCCAGAGTTACGGCTCCCGAGGTTTCGCCCCCTGCAACAATAATGCGGGTGTATCCTTCATCAAATGCCTTTTTCCCCAGCTCCGCCATAGTTTTTTCCAATATTTCCGATGCCGCCGCAGCCTGGGACTCGTCCGCATATTTCCTGCTTTCCGGATCCGTGGCACCTGCACTGTATATTAAAAATTCCTTATCCGGATTTTTCAATATCTCATTCCATATATTTTCTGTAGTCTGAACTCCGCGAAGACCTTCGGACGGGTAAACGGCAATCGCCGGATTATTCTCCCGGTAGGCTCTGCACTGTCGGCATGTGGCGGTACTGCAGCTTCCTGAAAGTGCAATTCCCTTCCCCTCCGTCCAGGTCGGAAGGATATTCTCGCCCTGACATTCATATTCCTCTCTGTATTGGGCGGCAAGATGCTCCAAAATCCCTGATCCGCCTGTCAGCAGACGTTCCTTTCCAAATACTTCTGCAATCTTTTGCCCCTGATTATCCGTTGTATAATCCGGAATGATATAGAAATGAGAGTTATTTTCACTAAACTTTTTTACTTCCTCCATAATCATTTCTTCGGAACATGAAAGCAGCTCCTCACCGATTATCATGCAGGGATATTTTCCCTGCGGCTTCATCAGGGCGGCAAGCTCCGATGCCCAAATAGGGTTGAGGGGATGATGTGCCATATGACCTTCGGCAATAGGCTTTCCATCCACAATCAGAACCCCATCCTTTACAATTCTGCGGTTAACCGGAAGTGACGGACAGAGCAGTGTATATGGAATCTCATATTTTTCCAGCGCAGCATCGATAACGGGACCTATATTTCCCTCAGGGGTCGAATCAAAGGTTGAACAATATTTAAAGTAAAACTGTTTTGCACCATGCGCCCTAAGCCACTCAAGAGCTGCCAGAGTATCACGCACTGCGTCTAAGGCTGCAATACTCCTGGTCTTCAGGGCAATAACAACCGCCGCACAGTCACGCACAACCTCGGTATCTTTTGGAATTCCGTTAAACAGAAGTGTTTTGATTCCCTGTTTGGCAAGAAACGAAGCCGCATCAGAGGCGCCTGTAAAATCGTCTGCCACACATCCCAAAAGAATGTGATCTAATTTTTTTTTCAATGAACTATCTCCTTTACTGTTATAAATTTAAAACAGGCTGCAGAACTAGTAGGCCCAGCCTGTGAAAGCCGGAATGTAGGTGACAAGCATCAGGACAATAAACATAATTCCGATAAATGGTATCAGCGCCCTGCTGATTTGGGGGATGGGAACCCCGGAAACATTGGATCCCACATACATAGCCGTCCCTACCGGAGGGCTCAGAAGTCCTATGGTCAGGTTGATAACCATAATAAGGCCGAACTGAACCAGATTTACCCCAATGGATGTTGCAACCGGACACAAAATTGGTGCCAGAAGCATAATGGCCGGTCCGCTGTCAATGAACATTCCTGTAATCAGAAGCAGTATATTGATAAGCAGAAGAAGCAAAAATTTATTATCGGTCAGTCCTATCATCCAGTTGGTGATCTTGGCCGGAATCTGCTCGCTGGTCAGAAGCCAGCTGAACAGGGTCGTAGCCGCAATGATTGTCCCGATGGTGGCACTGCTCTCTGCCGCCTCCAGAAGAATCCCGGGTAAATCCCTGATTTTAATTTCTTTATATATAAACATCCCCACAAGCAGTCCGTACACCGAGATAATGGCGCCTCCCTCAGTTGCCGTAAAAATCCCGCCTCTGATTCCAAATACAATAATCAGCGGCATCATCAGTGCCCAAACCGCGCTCTTAAATCGTCTCCATATCTCATCTTTTCTGACGGCATTCTCCTTCGGATAGTTTTTCTTTTTACCGATGACGTAGCAGTAAATTAAAAATCCCATTCCAATGCAGATTCCGGGAGCATACGCCGCCATAAATAAATCGCCTATCGATACGTTAGCCGTGCAGGCGTAGATAATGATCGCGATTGATGGAGGAATAATAAGCCCGATGGAACCGCAGCAGGCACATAGCGCGCCTGAAAATGGCTTTTCATACTTTCTTTTTGTCATCTCCGGCACCATAATTGCCCCTATGGCTGCGGCGTCCGCGACGCCGGAACCTGATATTCCCCCCATAATAATACCGGTAATTGCCACGACCATGGCAAGCCCGCCGCGAATCGGGCCGACAAAGCAGAGGCAGAAATCAATGATACGCTTCGTGATACCGCCGTGGCTCATTAAAGCTCCCGCAAGCATAAACAATGGAATCGCCATCAGCGGGAAAGAATCTACTGCGGTAAACATTCTCTGGGCCAGAACCGTAATCGGATAACCGGCGTGTCCGATTGCCGCCAGTGAACTGACTCCTAAAGCAAAACCTACGGGCAGTCCCATAAATAAGAAAACAAAAAATAATGCAAACAGAATAACACCTATCATGCGTTCTGATCCCCCTTTCTAAATAATCGGTATAACTTTAAAAGTATAAAAAAGAGGCTTATTATTCCGCATATAGGAATACATAAATAAATATAATTCATAGGGATTCTCATAGTAGCGCTTTTCTGTTTTTCACCGACCTCGCACAGCTTAATCCCGGCATAGGTAACGGCTGAGAAAAAAAGAGCGCTGAATATGTAGATGACAGCATATAAATTTCTTCCGGACTTTCCCTTTAAAAATCCGGGAAGAAGATCCAAGGCAACATGCTTATCTGCGGCAATGCATCTGGCCATACCGATAAAAACAATCCATACAAACACATACCGGCCCAGTTCTTCTGAAAAATTAAGTGCCGTATGGAATACGTACCGCACTAATACAGCGGCAAATATATCAACCATCATCAGGAACATCAGGGCTGCTAAAAAGCATCCCGTCACATTCATGATTCCTCTTTCCAGTTTTTTCATCTATAAATCCTCCTGATTCAGGGGCGGGTATCAGTTTTTACAGCACTGACGCATTTTGGCACCCGCCCTGAATTTTCATGATCAGCGGCCTAAAGTTTCCTGAATTTTGTTATATAAATCAAGTTGTCCGATGCTTTTGGCATACTTCGGGGCAACCTCATCCGCTATTTTGATAAATCCGGAAATGTCAGGATCAGTGACGGTAACGCCCTGATTTTCCACCATATCCTTAAGGTTTTCCTCTGTTACCCGTTTCGTCTCCTGGTTCTCATATTCCGTCGCTTCCTGAGCCGCCTGCATGATAATCTTCTGCTGCTCCTCCGACAGTTTGGAATAGGCCGTATCCGACATGGCCATAGTCACATACTCATATTTGTGGTTGGTGTTGGCAATATATTTATTAACTTCATATATTGAACCTGAATAGAAGAATGGAATCGGATTTTCCTGTGCTTCTATGACTCCCTGCTGAAGACTCGGATATACCTCAGACCAGCTCATGGTTGTAGCGGCTGCTCCCCACGCGCTGAATACCTGTTCCATGGCACTAATCTCCGGGATTCTTATCTTCAGTCCCTTCATATCCGCTACACTGTTGATTGGCTTACTGGAGGTAATAAGACGCGGGCCTCTCTCCCACCAGTTCAGAATACGGATTCCCGATGTATCCAGAACATGAGCCGCAATCTCTTTTCCGACGTCTCCATAAATAACCTTTTCAAATTCCTCGTTACTGCGGAACAAGTACGGAATCTCCAGAACCGATATGGTATCGTCAAAATTACTTAAAACTCCTGCAATAAGTGAGATATCAACGGTTCCCATCATGAGCCCCTCTGCCATATCCCGGTCACCGCCCAGGGTACTGTTGGGATAAATCTCAATCTTTATATCCCCGTTTGACAGCTCCGACACGCGGTCGGCAAACTTGACGGCACCCAGATTCCATAGATCCGACTCCGACTGGATATGTCCCAGTTTCAGTACAACTGAAGCACTGCCGCTATTTCCATCCTCCGCACTGCCTGTATTCGTCTTATTTTCCTTATCTTCCCCGCTCTTTGCCGATTCTGATACAGATGAGGAACTGCCGCAGGCAGTCAGCATCCCAGCCATGATAAAAGCCATCATACCGGCCAACATTCTTTTTTTCATATAAAGCCTCCCTTAGTTATATCAGGTTTTATTCTCCTATTTTTATCAATACCTTAACCACATCTTCTTTTTTCCGGCTGAGAATATCCAGTCCTTCCTGCGTCTTCTCAATACCATCCATCTCCTGGGTCACATAATCCGTCAGATCCAGATCCGTACTAATCATTTCCATGGCTTCAGCGAAATCTCCGGACTCATAGCACATCGCTCCGTAAATCTTTAATTCACTAAATACGACCGAATAACAATAAAATGGTATCTTATTGGTTATCATGGCTACAATGCCTATTTCTCCGCATTTATGTACACATTCACAGGCCTGATCCAGAATATTATCCGCGCCTGCGGCAATAATTGCGAGGTCGGCTCCTCTGCCCCCCGTCATCTCCTTTACTTTTTCGGGAATATTTTCCGTAACGGGATCCAATGCTGCATCGGCACCATGCTTTACGGCAAATTCTCGGTTAAACGCTGCCGTATCCGTAACGATGATGGGACTATAGCCCCGTTTCCTGGCAACCGCCAGAATCAGCTGGCCGATCGTCCCGGCTCCAAGTATGACCAGTCCGCCGGTTCTGGTCTCTGCATGGTTAACCGTATGGACTGCAACCGCAAGCGGTTCTGCGAGAGTTCCCATCTCATAACTTGTCTGATCGGCCAGTTTATAAACTGTCTTTTCATCTGCATTGAAATACTCGGAAAAAGCACCAATCCATTCAGGAGTTCCAGGAACCTTTTTCCCTGAGCACAGGCTTACAAGGCCTCTTTTACACATCTCACATTCACCGCAGCCTACCTGCGGCTCCACTGTCACCCTGTCACCAACTTTGATATTCGTAACCTTACTGCCTATTTCCACCACATCCCCTGCGATTTCATGCCCCAGGATAGCAGGCGCATGACGAAATGGATGAGTTCCCCTGAACAAATGAAGATCGGAACCGCATACCCCCACAGTTTTTGTCTTAATTAACACCTCCGTATCTGAGATGACCGGCTTGTCTATCTCTTTTATCTCTACCTTTTCAATTCCAGTTACAAATGCTGCTTTCAAAATAATCCCTCCTATAGTTTAATCGTTATTTTTTCCGGCAACGCGCGCTTTGCTCTTTTATGATACTAATTATTACATTCAACCGTGCAAAATAAAAGGATATTTTTGATTTATTTTGTATTATTTTGATACAATACTGTATTATTGTCATTTTTACTCGTTAATATCTTGACAATTCTCCCGTTTCATTTTATACTTGTATCATAATGATACAATTTCATTTTAGAGAGGAGGGATTCCATCATGACAGATTCTAACAATCGTGTAAAAATTCTGGTTATTGCCCCTTATATTGGCCTGGTTAAACTCTTTGAGGAAGCGGCGCAGAAATTTGATAACATCGAACTGACTGCTTATGAAAGTGATACAACAAAGGCTGTTTCTTTTATAAAGACGCTTTCCATGAATGACTATGATATCATAATCTCACGCGGATATACCTGCAAGATGATCCGGGAGGCATGCGGGAGACATGTGTTAGATGTCGGCATATCCATATATGATGTTCTGAGAACAATCCGTCTGGCGCAGAATTATAATGGACGGTTTGCCGTTGTGGGATTTCACAGCATCATTTACTATGCCATCATACTAAAGGATATTCTTCGCTATGAATTTGATATTTTCACCCTCAAATCAACGGATGAAATAGAAAGTGAGCTGAACGGTCTGAAGGATGCCGGTTATAATATGATTGTGGGGGATGTTGTCACCACACAGACAGCCAAAAGCATCGGTCTTCAAACCATGCTAATCACCACCAGCCCTGAAAGTGTCGATGCAGTTCTTAACAACAGCCTGTCTCTTTATGAAGAACAGCTTCTCCTGAAAAGGGACCGTGATTTTTACAAAGATCTGATCTGCGGCATGGATGAGGGCACGGCGGTCTACGATCAGGATGAGAACCTGCTTTACGCAAGCCGGCTGGAAAATACCAAATTTAAAAACGTCCTGAAAAAATCGGTTGCCTCATTGTATGAAAAAAAGGAACTTCACTTAGTTAAAACCATTGAAAACAACCGTTTCCTGATTCATGGAAAGGTAAGGCGGCTTTCCGGGCAGCTGTTTGCTGTATTTTATTTTAAAATCATCGATAACGGAAAAAAAGACAGCGGACTGCTCCGCTACTACAACAATACGGATACTCCTTTTGCAAGCCAAAGAACCTTTTACACCCTTAGTCCTTCCCTCAAGGTATCCTTAGATGAGATTAAATCGTTTCAGTTTTTTCAGAGACCGGTATTTATCACCGGCCCCCGGGGGAGCGGCAAGGATTCTTTCGCGCTCTTCCTGCATCAGAAGGATACAAGGAAAAACAGGCCCATGGTAATCATTGACTGCAGATTTGCCGAAGGAAGAGAATGGGAATATCTGATCAACCACGAGGATTCCCCTTTATTTTCGGCCGGATATACGATTTTTATCAAGGATATCCATCACCTTAATAAAGAGCAGCTGGAACAGCTGTTCCTCTTAATCTGCAATACAGCGCTGAATAAAAGAAATCAACTGGTATTTTCTTATGTTCCCGGAATTTCCTCGTCCTTTGAAAAAAGTGATCTTAAAAATGAGATCATCTATATCCTTCATGCCCTGGTTATTACCATCCCATCTCTCAATAACCGCAGAGAGGATATTCCAAATCTGGCCTCGCTTTACTTAAACGAATTTAATTCTCAGATGGTGAAACAGGCTATTGCCTTTGAACCGGAGGCATTGAAGGTACTGCAGGATTTTAACTGGACCGATAATCTCTATCAGATGAAGACTGTTATACAGGAATTAATTATGTATGCAAAATCCTCTCTTATTACGGCAGAGGAAGCCGCCTATGTCCTTAAAAAATATGAGACCGATGATAATCCCAGCCACACCTCCGGCGGGATCTCACTGGAGGGAACACTGGATGATATCACAAAACGTATTGTCAACCAGGTGCTCCGTGAAGAAAACATGAATCAATCCAAAGCTGCAAAGCGGTTAAATATCGGACGAAGTACACTGAGAAGACATTTGTAAGCGCGTTTTCCTCTTTCTCAGCAATTCCGGCCATGAAGTTAATATTGAGAATCCCGATAAGCTTTCCACAATAATTTATGATTTTTGGTTAAATCCATACTGAATGTTGGGGTGTGCAAAAAAGCACACTTCCAGCATTTTTTTGTTGATGGCGGTGACCTGTACGCGGTGCATCCAGGTTATCGTTCGGAATAAAGAACTTCTATAAACCAGTGTTAACGGATAGTTAAGGTTACATAAGAAATTGCTTAAAATGTAGGAACTTTAATTATTCCCATAAGAAAAAATATAAAACAGTCAGAAAAAACAGTTATATTAAAATTAATATTATTAATAATGCACAAAAATTGTTAAATATCAAATTTGACAGACTCATAAAGGAGTTTTATAATCATGATTATAAATCAAACACTGTTTAAAAAATGGCTGATTCAGAATGCAATGAGTAACCGTTTTTCCAAGTCAGGATGAACGCAGCAGTTACTCAAAGGAATTTAGCCGGGCAGAAAGGAGAAGGTTTTTATGGATGAGAAAAATGAAAAAGAGAAAATGAATGAAGAAAAAGAAGAGCTATTGAAAGCGGCACACCCATAAGGAAGTAATTTAACCTCGTTGCAGGGCGGCATAGCATAGACTATGCCGTTCTGCTTTTTCTCTGTCGTTCAACCGTCTGCTTATCCTCGTCCTGTTCCAGTTCCCCGATAAAGTTCCAAACAATTTCTATCTTTTGTCTGCGGTGCCCGCTGGACTTGTCCGGTGCGTGAACAATGATTTTCTTTACAAACTCATTGACGATAGTAGACGTGAGTTCTCTGATACCCACATACTTGCGGATAACGGCGGCGAAGCTGTCAAAATCCGTCCTATCCTGTTCGTAGGTATCAACGGCGGCTTGCTCTATCTTTACAAGCTCTGTCAGTTCCTTTTGCTCCGCTTCATACTCTGCGGACAGCTTCAAAAATCGCTCATGGCTGATTGTGCCGCTTATGTCGTCCTCGTAAATCCGCTTGAAAATACGGTCAAGTTCGGCAATCCGTTTCCTTGCCTGTTCCAACTCTTTCTTTTTCCGCTTTACCGCCTTTTCCGCTTCTGCAAATCTCTGCTGATAGACTACATTCTGAAAACTCTGTATGTCGTCAAAGAACATAGCCGTTACATCAAATATCCTACGCAAGACGAACAGCTTCAAGGTTTCTTCTCGGATAAAATGTGCGGAACAAGTGCCTGTATTGCTCTTGTAGTTGGAGCAGACATAATGCTCTTGTTTGGGCGTAAAGCTGTTTGTTGTACAGAAGTACAGCTTTTCCCCACAGTCAGCACAATAGAGTAAACCAGAGAACAACCCTTGCCGTCCTGTTTTTGTGGGGCGGCGTTTATTTGCCCTTAATTCCTGTACTCTCTCGAACACTTTTTCTTCAATAATCGCAGGCTGTGTATTGGGAAAGATACGGTAATTCTCCGGGGCGTTTTGCAGACGCTTTTTCAGCTTGTGGGATTTGGAATAAGTCTTGAAATTGACCGTACACCCTGTATATTCTAGGTGTTCCAAAATCCCTGCGATGGTTTTGAAATGCCAACGATAGAGATTATCCGGCATAGGCTTTCCGTCACGCTTTGCATAGTAGGCTTTGACCGTTAAAACCTTGTCTGCTGTCAGTATCTTTGCTATCTGCATAGGCCCTTTTCCGGCAATGCACAAGTCAAAAATCCTTTTGACTACCTCGGCGGCTTCCTCGTCCACAATCCATTTCTTTTTGTCGGCAGGGTCTTTCATATACCCATAGGGCGGGTTGCTGCAAAGGTGTTCCCCAGCATTGCCCTTTGACCGCATGACTGCGCGGATTTTCTTGCTGGTATCCCGCGCATAGAAATCGTTGAATAGGTTGCGAAAAGGGGTAAAATCGTTGTCGCCCTTGTCGCTGTCTACACCGTCATTGATTGCGATATACCGAATATCACGCTCGGCAAAAAAACTTTCTGTATAGTAGCCAACTTTTAGATAATCGCGTCCCATGCGGGACATATCCTTAACAATAACCGTCTTAACTGTTCCAGCTTCCGCAAGACGTATCATCTCATTCCAGCCGGGTCTATCGAACGTCACACCAGAAACGCCGTCGTCAATGAAAAATGTAGGATTTGGAAAACCGTTGTCTTGTGCGTACTTGAGCAGGATTTTCTTTTGGTTTGCTATACTGTTACTCTCGCCATCAAGAGCGTCCTCTTGACTTAAACGGGCATATAAAGCGGTGATGTTGTCGGGATAAATTTTCGTTGTTGTCATGTGTTCATTCCTCCAGGTATGAGTGCAAATCCAACAATCACAGGAAACCTGTTAATTCACACGTTCCACTGTAGATTGAAGTCACATTCCTGGAAGCGATTCTGGGATTATGATACCTTCGTGGTGTAGTCCAGAGAAATCCACCCTGCGCCAGATTTCAGCTTACCCCACTTTGTTGCGCCCTGCCCAGTGCTTTCCTGCACGATGGTATAAACACCACCGTTGCGGATTGAGCCTGCCAGGGCGTAATTCGTACCTGCACCCTTACGAATGTTCAGCACATCGGCTGTAACCTTCACTCTATACGGAGAGAATGCAGGCTTGCTCTCCGCAGGGTACACAGCATTCCCCGAACCATCAAACACCTTGTAGCCGGGACTCTTGTCTGCACAGGCTTTCGCATTCGCCAGGGAAGAGAATGCACCCTTCTGGGAAGCACTATCAGCCCAGGTCTTGCGGACACGGTACAGTGTGGTAGTGCTTGCAGGCTTCTCTTCGGCAGTGCTGCCGCCCAGACGGGCAGTAACCTTTGCCGCCAGGTCACCCATACGGGAATAGAGCCAGTCACCAGGGCAAGACTTGTTTGCAAACCATCTATGTACAGTCAGAACCATCTCATCAGACTTCGGACTGTACGCCAGAGTCTTGTTCTTGTTGCCGAACCAGAGCAGCTTCTTTTTACCGTTGCGTTTGCAAATGTCCACGCAAAGGTTGATGAGGGAAGCATATACAGCGTTCGTCATAGCGTAAGGGTGAGTCTTGTCAGACGCACATTCGATGGTCACAGCACGATGGTCATTCGCAGAACTGGAAGAACACCAGGAGCGGTCTTTCTCTTCCACACACAGAGAGATTCTGCCGTCATAACCGATACCGTAGTTGCAGCTTGCCTGCCGGGAAGGACTGGTGAAACAACCGCAGATACTCTCCGCAGAAAGCTGACCGACTACACAGTGCGGGGTAATACGGTCAATCGCATGATTGCGGGGACTGTTTTTGTTAGGTGAGATTTTGGTGTAGGACACCAGAGAACTGTTACTCATTTTCATTTCCTCCTTGTCATATCGGGTAAGGTCATACCTCTCAATGACAGCCATAAGGTTGTCCACATATTTCAGAGAGGTTGCATACCCGTCAGCTTTGATATTCTCAAGGTACTGTCTGGGGTCAGTCACACCCTTCAAATTGGAGTAGGCAGAAATGTTGGTGAAATCGAAATACCCGATGACACCATCCTCCATGCTTCCGAACTTGCACCATTCCATAGCGGAACTGGTGTAGGTTCCGTCTGGGTTCTGCTCACTGCCTACTTTGTGGTAAACACCCACGCAGGTCTTGCAGCGTCCTTTGCGATACTTCAAGCCAAAGTAGTTATGAGCGTTGACTGCCAGTTCAGACGTACCTTTGTTACTCTCAAGAATCGCCTGGGCAATAATCGGGCTGAACACGCATACATTGTAAGCGGCAGCATATTTCTTAATGTACCCGGCAATACTGTCAATAAACTCCTGGATAGTCATAGGTCATCACTCCTTTATAGGAGAGAGGGCGAACCCTCTCTCCCGCCTTAGTTTGCGCCGTTGTCAGTATCGGACTTCTTCTTGAGTACTTCGATAGCGGCAGTAATAGCCGGGGGAATATTGATACCCATGAGTCCTGCGTTCTCCACGATGGAGATAGTTTCGTTTGCCACGAATGCAATAACAACAGCGTCACGAATAAAATTAGTGCCAGTAATTAAATCCAGGCGGCAGGCAACCAGAACCACCAGAAGGGAAACACCCTTACGGCACAGCCCCTTCCAGCCTGCACGGCTCTCAAGCGCACCATTCTCAGTCTTGCCGCTATTATGGAACACGCCTGCGACAATCAGACCTGTAACATAGTCAATCGCCATGAAGATAACCAAGGTTGCCAGAGCCGCGTCCCAACCGCCAAACAGGGAAGCAATAAAGCTACCCGCAACTCCGATTGCAGTACAAATCCATTCTTTCATAATCTTAGCCCTCCTTGCTGTAATCCTCCCCGGTGATTTCCTTATACTCTTCCGGGGTAATCCACTTGCCTACTGCGTTCCACGCCATCTTTTTAGACCAGATACCGTTTTTGTAGAACTCCTTAACCTTCTTGAAATTCTTGCTGTGTTCCATGATTTACACCTCCATATCCACGCCAGTCATCATTGCCAGGTACTCAAATTTACCCATAAGTTCAGCATAGCGCATTTCCTGCTCAGTCTTTTCACGGAAGCAGAGATACCAACCGTCAGCATACTGAACCTGCTGAATCAATTCAGCGTTGTGCATGACCATCTGAGTGTCACCGTCCACAATCGTAAGAGTGGACAGATTGTCCTCAAACACGGACACATCAACCTCAGTCTTGCTAACATAGTTGTTACCATTCTGCTTGAAGCCCTTGAGTTCCGTGCCGTCAGCTAAAATCAGTTTTACCATAGTAGTGTTCCTCCTTTAATTTCTTGCAAAGGTCTAACATATTTGACCTTTGTAGCTTGCTCATGTAGTGGCAGTGACCATTGAACCACGACCTAAACCAGTCATCGAAATCCTTCTCTGAGAGAATGAGTGCCAGTTTCTTAGCCTTTCTTCTCATACCTGTAAGCCGTTTCGGATGAATCTTGTGAATCACCCGCCCGGTATCGGTAAGCGAATACTGAATCTGTAGAAACCTCCACATCTCAGACAGTTTGCATATCCTGGTTTTCCGAATGTTCACGGTAATACCCAGGTCATGTGCGATTTCCACAATCTCTACAAGCAGCCCTTTCAGAAACTCCTTATCTTTGTGAATCACATAACTGTCATCCATGTATCTGCCATAAAATTTCACGCCTTTTACAATCTTTATGTAGTTGTCAATCGGAATGGGATAAGCAATCCCTGCGTCCTGTGCCACCTGGTCACCAATGTTCAAGTGCTTTCGCAAGAACTTCTTCCCGGTCAGCAGGCTCTTATCAACCTTTTCGTGTTCCAGTGAATTGAATACATCGTCCATAGCGGACTCATATTCCTCATCACTCATGTAGGACACATCCACCTTCTCATTGTCTACAATCTTTTCCAGGAACCAGAGTGCTGTATCGTCATCAACGTACTTTTCAAACAACTCCATGAGTTTGTCATGTCGAATGTTGTCATAGTACTTTGAGAAATCCATCAGCAGGATATAACCGTCATTGCTCTGATTTTCCCGGAAGAACCTGTGCAGGTGCGCTTCCAACCTGCGGCGGGTAAAGTCAATCCCTTTACCTTTCTGGCTTGCGCCATTATCGTATATGAGGTGGTCTTTAATTGCGGGAGTCAAGACTTCATCACATAAAGAATGTTTGGCAATTCTATCCCGTATCTGTTCGCCTGTAATGGGACGTGTCTTACCACGCTCATTGATGACGAAATTGGTACTGGGCTGAAATTCGTAGGTATGCTCTTTCAACTCTCTTTGCATTTTGGACAAATCCAGAAGGTATGTCATTTCATACCGCTGAACCTGCGGTTTCCAATCACTCCCACTCTTTGCTCTAAGATAAGCGTCATACAACGCATTGCCGTCATATATTTCACGTTGACAACTACAATTCTCGTAAGAAGTAGTATCGTGTTTGGTATTTACCATCATAGGAAGGACAACCTCTCCTTTCTCTTACTCCGAAACGCTCAAGTGGCTATTTAATCGGAGTATCGAAATCGGGGCGAACGCCATTAGAGTTAGAAGCGTTGTTGTTGTTCGCATTACCGTTGTTGTTGACATTGGAGAAGTTAGTAGCGGAAGCAGAGATTGCCCCTTTGAACTTGTTATCCGATTTACGCCAACCTTTGATAAGGTCTATCTCTCTTTGAATGTCCTCACCGAACCTCAAGAAAGAATTAACATCCACTGGGAGAGTTTCTATTGCATACTGTAGTTCCTGTACCAGTCGGTAACATTGACCGATTGCCAGGTCTTGATGAACACGCCGCTCCACCAACTCTTCATAGTAGGTGGGATAAATGCTGTTCGCTGTGTAGACGTGTTCACCGATAGACCTCAGACAATCGACTACAGCTTTCCGCTCATCCTCAATGAACCAGGTGTCAAAGGCTTCCTGCTGTTTGCGGAAATGGTCATAAATCTCTTTCTCAACGTCAGTAAGTTCTTCGTAGCTTCGCCCGCTGAATTTCTTTTCAAGGCGTTGTGCTGTCTTTCGTTTGCTGTAGCCGAAGTCACGGAGCAGCAAATCAGTAACCTCTTTCCTAACTTTGTTGAGATGATGGAACACCTCAAACTGAGAGGGTTTCCGTTTGCTTTTCAATACTGACATTGCATTAGTTCCTTTCTACTGCACCCCACAAGGGGGTGCAGATTTTAGATTAACCGATACAGAAAGCGGGGCGAACGCCAAGAGAGGAAGAAGCGTGGCTGGAGGCCGCAAGACCGGCGCTGGTGACAAAGGAGAAGTAAGGAGCGGAAGCTACATCTCTCAGCCAGTAGTCCTCTCGGTTATGCAGCTTAGTACGGTCAAACATGAAGAGCGGAAACTGACCGTCACCCGAAGCCACGTTGTAACCGTTACCATCATGTGCGCCCCACGCTACAGAACCATAAGCCTGCATTTCGTTCATCAACTCAACATCAGAGTCGAACCATGCCCAACCCGAAGGGGTGTTGCCATTTACAGCATTGGTCAGAAGTTCTCTCTTTGTAAGAACATGAGCAGAACCAAACGCTGCCTTGATAGTAGTCTTAGCCTGCGCCAGATTCGACTTATACATAGCAGAACCAGTGTAACCACCAGTGGTAACATTACTGGTATTCATCTGTGCTTTATAAAGAGAAGTATCTGGAACAATGACTACATGGTGCTTCGTAAAGTTGGTGTCACCACAGTTATAGTAGTAATCAAATGCTGCAATACGATAAGTCACGCCATTGATAACCCAGTAGTCACCAATATAGAGGTCTGTGAACTTACCACTTGAAATTGCGGCATACTGCTCTGCTGTAACAGAAGTACCAAGGTTCTTACCACGGTAAATACAGTTATGTGCCGCTGCACCATCAGCCAGTACATTTCTGACTGAATCAATGTCAGTCTGCAAACCCTTATGAAGATTCTCCACGGTAATGACCTTCACGCCGTTACCATCGTGAATCAACATCTGCTCAGTACCCGTAACGGACAGAATCGCTTCCAGGTCTGCAAACTTTTTCGTCTGAACACTAATAGTTGCCATCTTTTATTCCTCCTTGTATTTCCAATCTGCCAGAATCGCATAGTCCAGGTCATCTACAATCAGCGTGATTGCTTCATCATCTGTAGCAAGCGGAGCAGAGAAGTCATTCTGCATTGTCATCTGCTCAAGCAGAGTCAAACGCTCATCCAGTTCAGTACACTGATTTTGCAGGTTGCCCGCAGCGTCCTTACTCAACTGGTCTTTCATAGCCTGGAACCAGGCATTGTAAATTTGCTGCTGCTGACTCTCAAAAGCCGCCATACTTGCCTTGTATTCCTGTTCCAGATTATCCGTATAGTTGTCGAACTCCGTTGCTTTAGAATCAGCTTCCTGCTCAAACAAAGTTTTCTGCTCTGCAAAATAATTCTGGAATGCGGTATACAGGTCAGTGCCATTCTCCACCATGCTCATAATGGTGTTAAGGGCTTCGTTCATGCGGTTAGCGTCTTTTGCCCCGAAGAAAGATTTCTCTTTCCCGGTATAAGACGTAATGTCCTGGAAGGATACAGAACCATCTTCGTTGTTAATCTGGTTGTATCTCTTCAAACCCGCCCACACAGCGTCCGTATAGTCAACAGGTAAAAGTTCCCATGCCATTTACAAGTCCCCTCCCTTCATTCCGAAATTCCATGTAAACATCCTCCTTCCTTCACTCTCATTCGTGAGTCTGTCATACAGGTCTAAGGTTGCACTCTCCAAACGATTCAGTTCATTGAAATCCATCGTAGTGCCGTTATCGTTATAAACGGGTGCAGACCCGTAAGACATTCTGAGAGTGTTGGTGTTGAGGGTTTCCAGATTTTCTTCAAGCTGATTGATTTCATCAGCGTAGAAGTAGTCACCTGGTACTCTGTCACCACCCAGGCTTACAAGGGAGAACTCCTTGTACAGCTTGATTGCCATATCCCGGAGGAACGTCAGATTGTTCTTGATACGGTTGAAGTCCGAAGCATTGAATCTGTCACCCGTATAAACACCTTCTGAATTTGTACTTCCGTGCCAATCGGTCTTAGGTGTTTCCCATGCCATCTTCCGTCACCTCCTAACTGGATACACGTCTTGCGGTCACCTTACCGCTGAACGCCTGGTCAAAGTTGATTGTGTGCCGATAGATATTCACCTTCATTCCGTCATGGAACTCATTCTCCTGGTACACAATATCGTTTGCGTCAATCTCCGGGTTACCTCTGGTATCGTACTCATACTCAATACCTGCGGTATAATAGTCACCAATCCATTCAGCCAGTTCCGCAGCAATCGCCATATCACTGATAAGCGGGTTCGCCCATTTTATAGACTTACCTCTGCTGTTCAGTGACTTCGTGGCATATCGCTCCACGATTTTGTACCGATAGCCCAGGATTTCCAGACGGAAGGTTCCTGTCTTAGAGAACTTGACTGTCACATAGTAATTGCCCCATGCAGTGATACTCACACCACTGGCACTTTCGTCCAGTGTTGCCCGGAAGTTGTAGGACGGTTCGCCCACATAGAAGGTTTCCACATCACCAGACTTCACGGTAATATCCTCACTGACAAGACTCTCTTCGGCATTACCCGGCTGATAACTGTAGCAAGGTACGATGACCTCTTTGACCAACTCCTGCTTGATAGCTTTCGGGGAAGAAGTCATGTCCTGCCGCTCCATGGTGAAGTCCGTCACGTCACCGAAAGCGAAGTTGTTAAGTACAATACGGTTGTACGGCTCTGCCGTTCCAGTGAACTCAATCTTCATGGTGTCGAAATCATCAAAGTCCCGAAGAATCACCAGGGTCTTTGTAATCTCTTCCTCTACCTCATACTCCGTAACCAGTTCGTTATTGTTGTAGGTACGAATGACCATTCCAGAAGGAAGGGCATTGCCGAACACGAACTTCACACCGTAGTACATACAGGCGGCTTCCTGCACGATGGTTACTACAGGGTTTGTAGTAAACTTACCGTCAGCGTCAGACTGCTGTTCAGAGATAAAGCCTGTGTTCAGCGTCCGCTTACTTGCCGCCCGTGGCAGGAAGAACATTGTCCCGTCTGCCGTGGTGTAGTTACTTGCCAGTGTTGCGTACTCATCTTTGGTATCATCTGTCAGAATCTTCGCAACGTGGGAGTAATCGGTTTCACCATTACTGCTTGCCGCAGCTTCCGAGACGAAAGAGGATTTAATCTGAATCGTACCAACTCTGGACTGTGACAGAACACAGCGGCAGGCATTGGCTATAATCTGCAATGCTTCCTTACAGGAAACACGGGGGATAGGATTCTTCGTATATAGCTTTTTGAGTCGGGGGTCAACATAGTAGTCTTTCTCCCCGGCAGCTTTCAGAACCTCAATCGCCAGGTCATAATAGCTTTTGCCGTTCGGAGCATACAGCCCTTTGTAATACTCCGTGTCCATGTTTCGGAACACGTCCTGGCAGCGGATTGTTGCTGTGTAGTCATCGGACTCCCACTCAGAACAGAGCAGGTGATTTCCTCTGACCCATTCGATTTCATCAGAGTTTGGAAGCTGATACCCGTAGTAAATGTCCATCTCCTGTCCCGTTTCCAGGAAGTTGATAGCCGACTTCGGGTTGTCCACATTGAAATACTTGTCATAGTTTTTCAGCGTTACTGAGAAATCAATCTGAGGAATGTCAGCACCAATCGGGCTGACATAACTCTCAAGCGAAGAACTCATAACAGAATCGTTGTAGTACACCAGTCCATAACCGAAACGGAAGGAGTAAATACGCAGCCTGCTTCGGAAGTTCTTCATTTTATGAATCACCAGAGTCAGTGTGGTCACATTCTCAAGCACTTCCTCTGTAGTAAAAACAGCTTTGTCATTATCCCGGAACTCAACCTTTTGCCCGGTATTCGTGACAAAATCAAAATCAGTAGGATAATTCTCACCGAAGTTAATCGTGATACCTCTGAAATCAGTCGGAGCCGCATGAAGGTTTATGGTCACTTCATACAGTCCGTCTGATACCAGATTCTTTCCTACCAACCCTGTGTTGTAGAACATTGCTCCCGGCTTGTTCCGTGGGAGAAAATACATAGAACCGTCAACCCTGGTAAAGTTCTCTTCCAGAGTGGCGTACACCACATCGTCCGTTCCCTCATTGAACAGGTTGTCCGGGTTGGAGAAGTAGGCAAACTCTCCGCTGTCTACTCTGGCTTTCGCCTGCGCTTCCTGGTTGACAACTCCGAAAGAAATCATTATGTATGCTCTCTCACGGAGGGAGTCTTTCATGCTTGCCTTATACTCTTTGGATACCTTTTGCATAAAATCACTCTCCTACGTCAATCAGATTCACCTTGCAATTCCTGTAGTGTGTCGGGTGACCGTCCTCATCTACCCAGTAGGGTTCAGCCGTTCGGTTACCACAGTACATTTTGATGGTCTTAGGTGCATTGCTTACAGGGTCAATAAAAGTTACATTTACAAAGAAGTTATCAAGGATACTCAGTATCTTTGACCACTGTTCGGCAGTGAGCCATGACCATTCCAGATTGTCAATCTTGTACTGGTCACGTCCGATACGCTGACCCACCACCGTACCGTTTGCGTTACGCCCGGAATCTACAAGAGTGGTCACCGTAGGGGTGACACCTCTCTTGCAGGGAGGTAACGCATAACCGTTGATTGCCAGATAAGCCATTACACATTACCTCCTTATCCCGTAAAGCTATAGCCATTGGCTTTCTTCTGAGTGGTCACAGCGTCAGTCACCACACGGTTACCAACCTGCACCACGGTTTTCTCTTCCTTATCAGCCTGCCTACGCATATCATCAGCCATCTGAACCATGGTCGGTTCAACGTACTCATGGTAGAAATCCTCCATGGCTTCACGGAAGCCCGTTGCGGAAATCTCCGTGCTGCTCTGTACGTTAGAAGAAATAGACCGGGAGAATGCGGCAGAGTCATAATATTTCAGAGCAGAAGTATCAACTGCCAGTGCCATTGTCGGACTGAAATTCGTGAAGGAATCAGCCCATGTGCCGACTACAGACTTCGTACTCTTACCCACCTGGGTAATCGCATTATTGAAACCTGCAACGGCAAAACCACCAATCTCATAAAAGACCTTAGACGGGGAGTTTACGTCCAACTTATCCTTGAACCAGGAAATAATTGAACTGCCCCAGGAAGAGATTGTGCTTTTGCAAGTATGGTACAATTCACCGATACCGTTCTTAAAACCACTCACTACATTAGAAGCTACATTGTAGAAACCGTTGTAGGAGCAATATGCTGTGAACCAACTCTTCACACTGCTACCGAAAGTACTCATGCTGCTCTGCGCTGTAGAGTAATAACCGCTGATACGGTTCTTAAATCCGTTCACCACGTCCGTAGCAAAGCCAGAGAACGCAGAGTTGGAAGCGATAGAACTGAACCAGGACTTCACATTGGTTGCCCAAGTGGTCATGTTGCTCTTCGTATTCACATACGCAGAACCAATCTTGTCCTTAAAGCCCGTAATAATGTTGTTGGCAAAGGTCTGGAAGTTGGTGGAGTTGACACCGCCGAAACCGCTTCCCGTAAACCATTCCTTCACGTTCGCCGCCCATGTAGTCATGTTCGACTTCGTAGTTGTGTAGGTGTTGCCAATCTTTGTACGGAAACCTTCAATGACATTCCCGGCAAAGGTCTGGAAATTCGTAGAGTTTACTCCACCAAAAGAACTACTGGTGAACCACTCCTTTACCTTGCTTGCCCAGGTTGTGATATTGGTCTTAGTGTTCGTGTAGGCACTGCCGACTTTCGTTCTAAAGCCCTCAATCGTGTTGTTGGCAAAGGTGCTGAATGTAGTACTGTTCACGCCACCAAAAGAGGTGTTGCTGAACCATTCTTTTACCTTGCTTGCCCAGGTAGTTACGTTAGATTTCACAGTGGTATAGGTGGAACCCACCTTGTCTTTGAAACCGCTTACGACATTGCCGCCGATTTCCTTGAAATGCTCAACAATGCCCTTGCCGTCCTCACCCTTCGTGAACCATTCGATAACCTTACCTGCCCACTCTTTCACCTTGCTTGCGATTTCACTGAACTTGTTAAGTCCCTGCAAAAATCCCTCTACAACGTAACCGCCCATCTCCTTCATAACGGTAGACGGGGAGTGGATACCAAAGCACTCCTTAAAGCCCTCAATGAACGGGTCGAACACATTTTCTTTAATCCATTTGCCGATATTCTTGATACCGTCCCAGATACCCTCAAGCAGACCCGCTACCCAGTCAAGACCGCATTTCTTCGTGCCGTCATCGTTAGTGAGATATTTCTGAAAGTAACCGTTAATGTCCTCCCAGATACCCTGTACGAAACCTGCAACGAAACTTACAGCAGCCGCCAGAGCAGAACCCAGTAACTTGAAGAAACTCTGTGCCACACCTGCAAAGTCAATGCCCTTGATACAAGCCTTGAGATTCTTCCACAGGTCTTTACCCATCTTGTTCCAGTTATAGCTTGCAATCCACTCCTGGGCTTCATTGAATGCACCCTTCAAGAAATCGCCAATGCTCTTTCCCACAAGGCTCCAATTCAAACCGCCAAGCAAGCCAATCATAAAATCAAGGGCTACCGTGACACCACGAACCAGAAGTCTGCCCAGGTATGTGAAGTCAATTTCCTCCATTGCACCATTCAGCAGTTCTGCTATATGGTTACCCAGGTTCTTGAAGTCCGCTGTCTTTAGGAACCAGTATGCTGTCTGAATCGCACCGTTCAGTCCGTATCCAATCTTGTGACCGATACCAGACCAGTCAATGCTATCCACAATCTCATTGAATTTTTCACCCAGTAGAGTACCCAGGGTTTTCCAGTCACCTGCGTCCAGTGCTGCTTTCAGCTTGTCCGTGAACTCAGAGATACTGCTGTCAATCGGGACAGTTTCAAACATATCTCCGTAGTTCTTGCCTGCACCGCTTCCACTGTCAGAATTGTTTTTGCTGATAATGTTCAGTTCGTCAATTCCAACCGTAGCGTCCTTAATGTCCTTCGCTGCTTTCTTCGCAGACTTACCCGCACCAGAAATAGAATCACCGTAGGAAGCTGCTGCTTTCTTCGCTTTTGTGAAGGTGGTTGCACCAGACAGACGTGCGAAAAACTGATTGACGATATTCAGCAATGCCGCAAACTTATCAATCAGAGCGTCCACCGCAGGAGCAATCATATTGATGAGCGAAGCCACCATAGCACCCATGCTGTTCTTGAGGTACTGGAAACTGGTTGCCAGACTGTCCATACTTCCCTTGAACGTACCGCCCATGAGGGAACTGTACATATACAAATTCTGAATACCTTCCTTCATTGCAGCCGTAAGCTGTGCAAAGAAGAATCGAATTGCACGGTACATTGCAATACGCTTTAAGGAAGAGAACAACTGACCCAACTTCCCGTTCGCAATCTGAGCCACCGGGTTCATCTTCTTGAGGTTAGAGGTTACATTCTTCATGCCCGCAGCCAACTTAGAACCCAGCGTAGAAGCAACCGCTTTGATACTTCTCCCGAACAGACCCAGAACACCGCCCGTATTAACAAACTGCTGATAGAGCGTTCCCAGGTTTCCAACCACTTCTTTGATTTTGGCAGGAAGTGCGCCCAGTGCATTTTTCGCCTGTACGAACGGATATGTAATACCCGTAAATCCACCCACTGCACCTGCCACTTTACCAAGCGAAGATACGAAATTGTGAGTGGCACTGGTTGCTGCCGTAACCTGTGAAGTATACTGAGTAACACCAGAGGTTGCCGCCGAAGTAGCGTTCGTTGCTGCCGCAGCAGGGGTAGCAGTCCCGGCAGGCGTAGCTGTCTGGTTCCCAGTAAGGTTTCTCATATTCGGAATCTGAATGCCCTGCATATTCTGTAGAGCCGTACTAAGGGCTTCAACCTTTTCTACGCCAGACAAATTCAGACCATCCAGAGAAGCACCGATTTCAGTTATTCTCTTAGAGATTGTGGAGGAAATTTTGACATTACTCAGAGAATTAAGGCTTTTCGTCAAATCTTCAATCTTCTCAATCCCGGACATACTCAGCTTTGCATTGCTGATTGCGTCCAGTTTCTTGCTGATATTGTTCAGACCTGCACCGCCTTTGGTTGCTGCTTTCAGCTTATTGAAGCTGTTAATCAGAGCGTCTACACCTTTAGCGGCATTTTCGGACTTCGCTTCAATTTGAAACTCAAGACCTTCAATCTCAACTGCCATGATTTATTCCTCCTTCCGTTTGAATTTTGAATTAACCCCTGCCATTATCTGCTTCATGGCTTCCTTACCTGCATTCAGCTTCTTGTGATTCTCTTCCTCTTGCTGCTGTCTATGACGTGCTTCGGTGAGAGGAATCGGAGCCTGCCTGTAAGGAATAGGCTTATGCTTTTTACTCATAGCGTTCAGTACCGGGGAAGCGTCAACCAACGCTTCATAGAAATACAGACCTTGTAACCAGAGGGCTTCATTCTGCCGCTCTTTGACCTTTTCATCCATATCCCTGTAGTACCGTGTCATCTCACAATCACCATCCCAGTAATCGTGATAGCCCATACCCAGACTCATGTAATAACCGCAGAGTTTTTCAAAAGTTTCCCCGTAACGATAAACAACGGGCAAGCGGCGGTTGCCGCCGCCCGTTGCAGCCTGGGAGTCCGAACCCGTTACCAGTTCGCTTCCCAACTCACGTTTTTTACCGCTTTCTCATCGGGTTCCTCCATCAGAGTCACAATCGGGTCATTGTACATCTCTGCCAACTTACCAATCAGTTCGTCCTTATGGGGCATACCCGCATAAATCTTGTCAATCACATCCTGCTTCACGAAACGATGATGCGCCTTGAATGCACCTGCAAAAAGAGCAGGAAGCAGAGTCATAGGCTTACGGTCAATGTCCTGTGCAACAAAGCCCTCATCCTCCATCTGCTTGACAGTACGCCTGGTAAACTCAAGCGTGTATTCCTTATCTTCATAGGTAAAAACAATCTGTTTAGCCATTGCTCAACTCTCCTTTAATTCTCAAAATTAAATGTAATCTTACTCTTCGTCCTCAGTGATAGGAGTGGACGGGGCAATCGTAATCGCCATGCCACGAACCTCATTCACGCCGCCGCCAGTAACGTAGACGGACAGTTCGCCTGCAAACTTGAACTTGCCCTCAGAACCCGTAGGAGTCGGGGAACTTGCAGTCTCAGTGCCACCGAACCATACTGCGTATTCCTCGTTCTTACCCTCAAGGGCTTTCAGAGCCTTATACTCAGTGTGGTCATAATTGGCATTAAAGGTCATGCCGTCATTGCTCTGGACACCATTCACATAGGTCTGCATTTTGTCAGACAGAGTGGTGGTTTCAAGCAGTTCCGGGTCACCTCCCAGGTCGGGGAACTCAGTAATGTCAAGCAGCTTCTCCCATGCCGTTTCCTTCTTGTGCATGAGGAAAGTCATATAAGTACTTGTAGCCATTTCACTTACCTCCTGTAAAAGTGTTTTCCATCGGTTGCCACACGGAAGCGGGCTGTAATCCGATAGATTGTTGCGTCCTCCATGTTCGGAACCGGGGTCATAGCCGTGCGCCTAAAATTCATGGAGTACAATGCGTCATTGATTTCTTTGATAATCTTCTTGCATTCTGTTTTCTTACCCTCTGCCTTATTGGAGTAGACATTGATTTCAAACATGGCAATGACCATATTCTCTTTCATGCTGCTGTCCTGCCACTCCGTAGGGATATAGCAGTCACTCTGGGTAATACTCACATGAGGAAAAGAAGAAGGTGATTTCACATATTCACTGGCAATATCAATCTTAGGGAATTTATCTCTCAAGATTTTTGCAAGCCTTGTATAGACTTCGTTTTCGCAGTCAATCATGTGTAACACCTCCTTGCTATCTCTGCAAATTTCTCTTCCAATTCTCTGACTGTTTCGTACATACTCATGTTTGCAGGGTTACCGTAGGTATGAACTTCACCTGCGTGTTTTCCCGTGGTAATAACTTCACCGTTAGAACCAGGGTCACCAGTGTATCGCCATCCCTTTTCAAGCCGTCCCAGTTTATAACCGTAGCCACCACGGGTGAAACCGTTCTTACCTGCTTCCGGGTGATTGTCTGGGTACTTGACACCTGTACCAAACTCAATAAAGAGGACTGAACTTCCTACAGCTACCACGGCTACTTTGTTGGTATCCCTACTCTCTACAGACACGCTCACATCATTCGTACCGTCATAGACGGCAGTCTGGAACTTTGCTGTAGCCACCTGGACTCCCTCTTCGCCAAGGGCTTGTATGAATTTTTCAGTACACTCTTTCAACCACGTCTTGTAGTTCTTGAGTTCTTTAATGGCATTGTCAATGCTCTTTTCAGATAACGTAACTTTGATAACACGCTTGCTCACGATACGGTCACCTTGCTAATCGCATAAGAAATACTGTTAAGGGACTTTGCGACACGCCGTACCCTATAGTCACAGAGAGGATTACCGTCATTTCCGAACTCTGGCTCCTTATCCACAAAGAGCAGGGTGTTTTCATCAATGGGGCAATTTGTATCATCGGTAATGAGTACCTTGTCATAGGACTCTAAATTACCGAACATATTCACCTGGGCATATCCCGTTGCAGGTGAAACACTGCATTGCAGTTTAACTGGGCTTTCATAGCCCACCTGGTATTCACCAGTTTCATTCCCGTCATCGTCCAGAAGTGGCTCCCTGCCTTTGTACAGGCAGTAATGCACGGGCTTGAGATTGCGCTTCATCAGCTTCATAGAATCACCCCCGCCATAGGAAGGATTCGCCGCAGCAGGGTAGGGGGAATGTCACCATCTTCATACGAACGGGAAACGCCGTTTTCGCTGTGTGCTGTTTCACCCTCTGCCCCACGCTTGTTCAGCATATAAGCGGCAATCTCCACATGAACCGTGTCATATTTTGCAGGAACCGTATCTTCCTCTGTATAAGGGTAGGCACGGGAAAGCACTACCCCTTTCGCTAAAGTGAGGTAAGTGGACAACACATCGTTATCCGTTTCCTCTGTCATGCTTTTGAGCATGGTCAGTTTCTCTTCATCAGTCATGTTGTCCACCTCCTTTTAATCTTCATCAGCCCGTAGTCTTGCCAATGTCAGCGGCATTCGCCACATAAACGGAACGGCTGTAGGTCGGCTTCTCAAAGGTAGTAGAAATACCAGTGAACTTGCCGTGATACCATTCGGGACCATGGTCAAGACCAATCTGACCGAAAAGCTGATACTTCTCACCCGCACCCGTCTTAGCAAGCGGCTCCAGGAAGAAGTTACCCTTACCCGGAACAGGCTGATAAACAGGAGCCAGAACGTCAAGGTTCAGAAGCATTGCAGTACCCTCAGGCAGGCACTCACCCAGATACAGGTAAACAACACCGATAGGAGTCACCACACTGGAAAGAGCGATACCGTTAATCTCACGGGCAGCAGGAACCACAGTCAGACCATTCTGAACAGCGTCAGCGTTGACCTGGAACAAAGTCACAGCGTCACACCACAGTACCAGACCGTCAGTCGGGGCATTCGCACCGTAAATCTTCTTTACCATGTCAGCAATGTCCCACAGACCCAGGGGCTTCTTAGCCATTGCTATAGTGTTAGAAGTGATAGCGCTCACCAGACCACGGGTCTTGTTCACCTCAGTATCAGAAGTAGCCTTGTTGTACACACCGTTGATAAAGGTATACTCAATATCACGGTTGACCTTCTGAATTTTAGCGGCAACCTGGAAGTCCAGTTCGCTCATCGGGTTTGCCTGCTGCTCTGCAACATTGATACCGCTCAGAGTACCCATATTGCTCTGCTTACCGTAAGAAATACCAACGGACTCCTGGAAAATCTGAGTGACGTTCGTTTTCTGAGAACGGGTCACAACATCAGCGTCCGGGGCAGTCAGAGAAGCATTCTCACTGATTGCAGGCTGAGAGCCATTACCGTTAGAGGTGTACTCCTGTCCAGTAACGAACTCTACATGATTCGTGGTTTTCGCCTTGCTACCGATGATGGAAGAAAGCGGGGTACGCACGTTACCCTTGTTAAACAGCATTCCAGAATAGTTCAGAACGCCAAAACTGGTTGCAAACGTATCTGCCATTGTCTTTTACCTCCGATTTTTACTCTTTCATCTGATTCGCTTCATCCTGCGCTTTCAGACGTGTATAGTAGGCAACTGCGGTCAAATCGCCGCTTGCCTGCGCTTCTTCGATTTTCTTAGCGTAATCCATGCTGCCCGTCTCATCAGAACCCGCAGCAGGTCTGGGAGTTTTCTTCATCTGTTCAGCACGAATTGCCTTTTCACGGGACTCATTGAACGTAGCCTGGTTCTTCATAACCGTGTCCATATCGCCGTCAACCATTGCGATTGCAGTACTGTCAGCAAGTTTCTCATCGTAGCCCATAGCTACCAGTTTGGTCTTTTTGTCTGCCAGAGCGATAGAACGCTTCAAATCGGTATTCTCCTGGGTCAGCTTTTCCATAGTTGCTTTCTGTTCAGCGGCAGCGGCTTCATCCGCAGTCTGCTTACCTCTCAACTGCTTCTTGTAATCAGCAGCTTCGGAATTGGCTTTAGAAAGCTGTGCTTTCAGACGATTGATTTCAGCGTCATTATTCTGACCTGCACCCGCAGCCTGTAAAGCAGTAGAAATCTCTTCCTCAGTCATACCTTCCTTGTAGGAATCTCCAAGCAAATCACTTAAATAACTCATTTTCAAAGTCCTCCTTGCGTTTAATCGGTGGTTCACTCCACACTGTTTTCTGTTTTATCCTCTTGTCTTGAGTTTGCGATTTGTTAAAGCGGTTTCCCTACCGCTGTATATCAAGTGGCGAATTGCCACAGATAACCGTAGGCTTGCTTCCTTTTCCCAAGGCAGCATTGTTTGATACTCCAATCGTTAAACCCCAGAGTGTGCTTTATCTCAATCGGGGAGTCCCATTTGCGTATCACATTCATGTTCATATCAAGTTGCAGAATAGGCGCTCTGCACTTAAAGGCTTTTCGTTTGCCATCACGGTACAAATGACAAGCCGTATAAGCTGTGTTGTAGGACTGACTGCACCACTCAAGATTTTCAGCCCGGTTGTCCATTCTGTTTTCGTTCTTGTGATTGACTACAAGACCTTCTATGTAACCTTCTACAAAACAGATAGCAACCAGTCTGTGTACGGTAAAGGTTTTTCTCCTTCCGTCTTTTGCAAGTTCTACTTGCAGATAGCCTTGATTGTGCTTTTTAAGAAAAAGGTTCTTTGTCTGTCCTGTTCCCCTCCAATTTGTGGAGCGAACATTACCCAGAGAACTAACTTGATATTTCCCGTCATAACCAGGAACGTCTTTCCATTCTTCCATAGGTCTTAAACCTCTCATTCATCAGTTTCAAGTTTCAGTACACAACGGCAGTTCACATTGTTCTCTGCCTTAGTGAACTCACCCGGTCTGGAAGCATGGTCACCATCAAAGGTATAAAACTCTTCGTCCAGAGCCACGCTTACACCTTCCAGGTATTTGTGAGTATCCCGAACGGCTTCATCCCGGACGGTCACCCATTTCTTTGAGACTCTCAGTCCTCTTGTAGACTGGAACTCATAGGCTCCATCCTCTTCCGCTGCATTGAATACCCTGTGATATTCAGATTCGACTAACGTCTGTAAGCCCGACAAATCCCCGGCTATCACATGGTCAGCGATTCTGTCCTCAAAGGTTTTACCGTCTATCACCTCATAAATGGCTTCCTCCATGGAACCCACGTCTACGGTCAAATCGTAGGCAAGCATATCTGCCGTGGCAGTAATGCCCTGCTGATAAGCCCGGATGAGCAGTGATAAAATGTCATCCGCAATCTGAGCAACCTTTGAGGTCATATCCTTCCCAGAAGCGGAGTAATAACTGGTGGAAGTCAGAATGTTGAGTTCATCAAACGCAGCAATATAAGCTGAAAATGTATTGTTCATAGGCAAAATAAAAAGGGACTATGAGTTCGTCACTCACAGTCCCATTGGACTCACCAGAACCTCTGTCCTGGTGTTACTCTTTCATTCTCATCTTGCGTTTGATTTCAACAATCGTAACCTTGCCCTGCTCAATCAGCACTTCCACTCTGCTGCCGTGCTTGAGCAGCGTTTCCACCTGCTGCACCATTTCCTTTGTCAGTGTTGGAGTCATCGGTTTCATCCTCCTTTTCCGTATTCTGCTTTTCAAGCAACTCCTATGCTTTCTTCTCCTGTTCCTCTGCATATTCCGCACTTAATGTGTATGCCAGGTCAGAATCAACAAACAGTCCGCAATGTTCAAAAGCAAGCCGTGGATGAATCTTACTGTTCTTCAACATAAGGTCAAGCACCTGGGCTTTTTGCAGAATGTTTTCGTAATTTCTTCGGGTAAAGCGAATTTCAATATTGCAAACCTTCAAGTCCATGCCTTTCAGAGTTTTGCAGATATTCAAAATCAGCTTGAGGAAAATCCTCTCACTCTTCTTGAACATCAATTCGCTGTCCTTTGCTCTTGCTTCCGCAGCAGACCAACCATCTCTCATAATGACCGCAGACCCGGTATCACTGGTAGACGTACCACCGTTGCGGTTCGGCATACCACAGATAGTCAATACCGTCTGGTACATATGGTCAACCAGGGTTTGCGTTTCGCCCTGGTTCAGAGTACTGGTTAGATAAGATACTTCGGCTTTCAACTGAGGGTCAATATCCCGGAACTTAATAGCCCCTTCCTCTCTCAGCTTCTCATAATCGTCAGACGAAATATCTACGTTGTGGAAAAGCATGAGTGCCTGGATGAACTGTTCAACACCATCCTGGCGGTTACTGTCCGTAAGGTTGATTGCGTCAAGGAGCGGGATAACCAACTCAAACGCACCGATACGGGCAATGTTCAGAGGATATTCGATGATGGGAATATCACCCAGAATGTGCGGCTCTGCCTTGATGATATGAGATTCTACAATCTCAAAATACTCATGGTCAGAGTAGCAACTATAATGAACTATGCCGTTGTCATCCACCACATACTTGACACCCAGAAGCGGCTTGTTTCCAAGACCGTTGTTGTACACCACAAAGGTGTTTCGTGGGTCAAGCGTGTAGATTTCAAACGGGGAGTCATCGTCCTCACCTACGTCCTCATCTGGAAGAACCATTCTGAAAGACGTACCGCAGATATGGAACCAGTCAGCAAGTTCCTTATCCTTTGCAGGCTTCTCTTCGGCAAACACAAATTCGTTAAGCTGATTGATTTCGTCAGATAAATTATCACCGTTACCACGGGAAACATACTGTAGAGGTTCGCCCATCAAATAACCAGACTTGAAGGACACAATCTCATTCGCCCGGTTCTCCACGATTTTATTACAAATCTCTGGACGAACCTGTTTCTCACGGTTGAGAATCGGCTGTAATCCTCTGTAGTAGTACCACAGATATTGAATTTCACTGCGATTCTCCCAGTGATAAGGAAGTGCCTTATTGAGAATCGCAACCACGTTCTCAACGGTCACTTCGGTTTCATCAGACTTTATCATGCGTCTACCGTATAAACCGAAAGACACGCAAGCCACCTCCAATCCTAATATTTCTATTGTAATTATAGCACTCTTCAATGGTTATTTCAAGAGATTTCTTGATAATAGGTTTGAAGAGTTTTTGCGTAAATTAACACGGTCTTTTGAAAACTTCAACCTTCGCTCCTACCAGTCCACGCAGTTCATTCTCAAGCAGAGAAAGAGAGTCTGGTGCGTCATCATGTGGCACTTTACCAGACCGGGTATAGGTTGTGACCTGCTTCATAAACATGGCATACTGACTGTTCCGTGCGTAGAGTGACGGGTCTTTGAAGTAAAAGTGCTTGATAATGTTATCAGAAGCGAACTCGATACGGGTCTGTTTATTGCTGATAGTCCTCTTCGTTCGGATATTGCAGACATACTTTCGGTCGGTCAAAATCTGCTGTACATCCCTGGCGAAATATGTACCTGCATTATTTGACTCAAAGGTTCCTGCCACCACAAGATTGTCCATCAGAGCCTTTGCGCACTCTGGCTTAGTGACCTCTGGCGGGGAGTCATCGAACACTACGTCTACAATGTAGACCTCATCTCCGTACACCGCCGCAATCGGCATAGAGCAATAGTCCGCACCCTTGTCCGCAGTATCGCAGACGGCAATGATACTGTCTGGTTCACGGTCTACAGGGAGTTCAAAGTATCGGTTCAAGGACGCTTCCGGGAAAAGAATACCTTTCGCTTCAAACGGCTGCTGCTGAAACTCAGACTCAAACTGCTCTGCCGAAAGCATTTCTCTCTGGTCACGGAAATACTGCGTGGTGAAAACCTTCCTGCCCTCACGAATGTATTCAAAGTTACTCTCATCCGTCACGGGGTCAAGAGCCGGGGTTTCAATAATCTTGCACCGCTTGCCCTGCTTCCGCATTTCCTCCTGTAAGTGACCGATAGGGTCATACAGAGAATATCGTGTACCGCAGATAACGATAGGTGCACCCTCAATAGCACGTCCGATAATATCACCCGAAATGACCTCCCACTTGTCATCAAGCCGCTGTCTATTCTTCGCTTCCTCACGTCCCTCTACACAGTCATCCAGGTAGAGAAGGTTGGTTGCTTCCGAAAGACCTACCTGCCGTGCGTCAATAGAACGGCACATGACAGTAGGGAATCGGGACTTATGCAGAAGATTGATAACCTTCGTATCGGCATTGGTCTGTACCAGTTTGCTCTCCGGGAAAATATCATAAAAATGATAATCGTTCGGCTGCTGAATATACTCAAGGCAACCTTTGTAGAAAGACTGAACAAGGTCATCACCTGTACCCTCCATCAACGTAGAGCGGTCTGGAAATTTACCAGAAAGCATATTCGTAAAGTTGATACCAAGCTGAGACTTACCACATCGTTTCGGCATGGAGATGGATAGAAAGTCCAGTTTCCCCTCAAGAACTTCCTGGTATCCTTCTACATATCGTCTAAGGTAATGGCGGCGGGGCAGATAGAACTTCTTGTCAAGCGGCTTGCCGTACTCTACCGCCTGTAAATATGCGTCAAAATAATGCGGCGCACAGAACAGCAGGGAACGAAAAAGGAGATTGTCAAATTCCTCTGCCGTCTTAAAATCTCTGGTATCTACTGCCAGTTTCAGTCCTGCTCTGATTTCTTCCTGCAAAGCCTGGTTCCATTCGTGAGCCAGTCGGAACTCTGTACCCTCATAGTCACGGCACAGGGCAAACTTATCATCATAGGCTGCAACATCAAGCGGACTCTTTAAGATAGCCCGGTCAATGCTGCTTTTCATCTTACTATAATCCATACATACCTCCGTAAACAAAAAAAATGGAACCGTCAATTAAGACAGTCCCATTGGACAAACCGTAACTCACTTACGGCTACATATTAACTTGAAGGGCAGGCACAAGCACCATACCACAGGTCTGACTACGATATTCCAGGTGACCCATGCACAAAGCCAGAAGAAGGATTTAATACACCACCACAGGAACCACAGGCAGCAGAACAAAATATAGAACATGGTTTCACCATCCTTTCTCTTAGCGTGGTAGGGTAAATCAGAAAATCTGTATAAGTTTTCTTAGTAGAGTCTTTACTATAAAAACTTAGTGAAAAATTCGATTTTACCCTACCACGTCTGTCTGACCAACCTCATATCCACCTTCGGGGATAGGTGTTTCATCGGGAACAACCACGATTTTATACCCCATAACGCTCAACATATCACCCAGTTTTGCAACTGTAGTGTTATCGCTCTTCTTCGGATTCAGTCTATCCCAGAGAGCCGCCTGCGTAATGCCCAAAGTCTTTGCCATCTCAGCATTCGTTATATCATGCTCTGTCATCAGAGTCTTAATCAGTTCTTTTGAAGTCATACGTTTTCCTCCTGTTCAAGATAAGAATAGCATTAAAGTTCTATCTTGTCAAGTTATATCTTGAATCTTTTTTATTTTTGCGGGATTTTCCAGGCTCACCCGCCCCGGCTGCCGGGGGTCTATATCCCCCGCCGGGGGTCTGTCCACAGGATGACCGGGACAGCCTGCACCACAGGCAGAGCGGCGAAACGTGGCGAAAAAGTTTAAAAGATTTCAAGAAATATCTTGACAATAAAGATATATCTTGATATACTTGTATCAAGATGAAACTTGATAACAACCCGGCAGGGTACAAACTAACAGGAGGTTTTTACCATGTTAAAAACAAACAGCAAACAAGCACGGCAGAACGTGCAAGCCTACATCATGCAGAGGTTTACGGGTGAGAATTACGGCATAGAAACCCCAGAAACATTCAAGGACACAGCCGCCGTTATTATGCAGGTATTCAATAGCGAAAAGCCCGCAGAGGGTGAATATAGCAGAATGACCGAACAGGAACGCTTTGCAGACTGGGCGCAGGGGTTGCCGTCACTCCTTGATACCTGCTATTACTACAATCGTTCCGCAGTTGATGACCTGGGCGCAATCCTTAAAGAAACCGCAGAGGAAAAAGCCCGCTACAGTGAACAGAACGCCGAACAGCTTTTAACATCCCTTATTTATAGGGAACTTGTAAGGGGGTGCAAGTAATGAGAAAGTACACACAGAGAGAGTTAAAAGCCCTTGTAAGAACGGGCGCAGCCGTAGACATTACAAACCACGGAATCGCAGAATATAAAGCCTTGATGGAAAAAGAAAAAGACCTTGACAAACTGGGCTATAGTTCCGGGGTATATGGCATAAACGGCGGGTTATTACAGGGACAGGAAACCGGGACATTATACGCAATCACAGCCCGCACCACAGCCGTATTTATTTATTTTTAACACGTTGCGCCGTGTATAAATAGCCAGTTAGGGCGCAAGCGTCCCGGCATTTTGCCGGGGGTCTGGAAAGTGTAGGCTTTCAAACCTGCACCACAGAAAGAACCGCATACAATAGCAAAATGCACAAATAGGAGGTTATACCATGAATAGAACACAGATAGGCGGCTATGTCCGCATTACTAAGAAGGAAGCCGCCCGCCGTTATAATGCGGGGGAGGTCATCCGCTTAACAGCTTGCAAGCTGTCCCCGGTTTCCCCGTGGGGTTGCTACTCAGACGCACAACGGGAAAGCTACACACAAGTTAGCGGGGACGGGTTCAATACTACAATAGCCCGCAACCGTGAATTTGAAACCGTGGTTAATGCGTTCATGTATTACAACTGTACAAATGAAACGGGCAGATACCCGGCATATTGGAAGAAAGAAGCATAAAAGAAGCCTCGCCGCTGTGCGGGGTATTCTTATATAAGGAGGTATAAAACATTGTTTAGAAAGACCTGGGAAACGCCGCAAGGCAGCTATTATAATCTATTTTCCGATATGCTAAAACAGCCGCATTTACTTGTAGCGGGTGCAACGGGCAGCGGTAAAAGCGTAGTTATAAACGGCATTATCACAACGGCATTAAAGGACAGCCCCGCCGCTGTACAGTTTATCTTTATAGACCCAAAGCGGGTTGAACTTGTAGACTATAAACCACTGCCCCATACGCTAAAATATGCCAGTGAGCCGGGGGACATGGTACAGGCGTTACAATATGCCATGGATACCACAGAAAGCCGCTACAAGGCTATGCAAGCCCGCCGTGAAAAGAACTACAGCGGCGGGGCGGTCTACGTTGTTATAGACGAACTTGCGGACTTGATGACAACTAATAGAAAACAGGTACAACCGCTTATACAACGCCTTGCGCAGATAGGTAGAGCGGCAAACGTGCATATTATAGCCGCTACACAATGCCCGCTATCCGCTGTTATTCCTACCCCTATAAAAGTAAACTTTGATAGCCGGGTAGGACTCAGAACCCGCAGCAAGCAAGACAGCCGAAATATTTTAGGGCTTCCAGGGTGTGAAACCCTGCCCCGCTATGGTCAAGGCTATTACATGACCCCGGCAGGCTTGCAACTGTATAATATACCCATGTATGACCCCGCAGAGGTGCAGCGGCTTATAAACTATTGGAAGCACCACAGCCGCCCCCGCTTGCGTTGGTTATAACGCACGAAACCCCGGACAGGTTCACAGCCTGCCGGGGTTCTTTTATGTCTATATGCTTGTATGCCCTCACAGCCCCGCAGAGCCACCCAGAACAGGCGCAAGCCATGCGGGGCTATACTTATACTATGACGGGCAGAAAAGCCCGCAGAGGGGCGCAGAGGGACGCAGAGCGTCCACAGCTTGCACCACGTCCCACGGCAGCACCACGGGCGGCGGGCGGTCTGTCCCTGTCCCACGCCTTGAAAGCATGGTGAAATCCCGCAGCCGGGGCGGGCAGGTCTGCCGCAGGGCAGGCAGCAGGCGGGCAGGGGTTGCCGCCCTTCTGCCCCTTCTGCGACTTTTGAAATTAGTCTTTCTGCCCTTCTGCCCCTTCTGGGCTTTCTGCGATTTCTGTAAAAGTCCCTTCTGCGACTTCTGAGCCGTCATAGGCACTCTCAAGGTATTTCTGCTCAAGGGCTTTCATGTCCTTCTGCTCTCCCAGAGGATTGTTCGGGGTGAGTACCATTTCTGTCTGGTCTTTCATGCCGTCATAGTTCTTCTGCCAGAAAATGCCCGTAACCGGGTTGACCTTGCCGTCCTGCATAAGACCCTCACGAAAAACGCCGCAAAACTGGCGAACCTTTTTGATGAAGTCAGTGCGGGCAGGGTTCCCCTTCGTGACGTTCTCCCACTCCCATGCTTGTTCCTTAGTGATACCGATAGCCATATACGCAGCCTGGTTGCCCACCTTCATATCCCACTCAGAACACTTCTGCACATAATTCAAGAACCGTCTTTCCATTTCTGGCACGTCCTGCAAGTCCAGAGGTTCCTTCGGCATAATCTCCATCATAAAGGCAGTCACCTTTGCATTGTACCCTTCTGGCATTTCTACCTTCTGAGCCTGCATGATAGGACTGTTCTCTCTGGCTTTCACCAGATTCTTAGGACTGCTCTTCTGATACCCTTCTGTTCTTCTGGGCTTTCTGTCCTTTCCTCTTACTCCGGGTTTCTTCTGCTCTTCTGCCATTGTCCTTCTGCACCTCCTTCTGCTTTGCTTCTGCCTGCTCCCGTTTCCATCTTTCTACATAAGACTCCATGTCTATCTCCTTTCTGTCGGGCATGAGGTTGGTAGGGCAAATTCAATTTTTACAGTAAGTTTTTATAGATACGCGCGTACTAAGAAAACTTATAGTAAAATCTTATTTTACCCTACCAACCCCTACTAATTTTGCCTTAAAGCTACTCCATAATAGAACAAAACGCCCTGGGTAACTGCCTTATCTGCATACCATTCCGGGTGTGCGGTCAGTTCTGCATTGAATTTCTTCATGCTGCACACATAATACCCATTGCCCTTGCACCACATTTTGTAGTTATCATAGAGGGACTTCGCACGGGTCTTACCTTCTGCGTTACGCTCACACTTCTCTTCCAGGAATTGCAGTACCAGGTCATTGTCCTTCTCATACTGCTTGATAACCTTCTGCATACCCTGGGACATTTTCAGACCGAAGCGGATATACTTGAAGTAGCCTGCTACCAACCATGTAAAGATACCCCGAATTGCTTCTGGGGTTTCAAAATAGTCTTTGAGTCCCTTATCCTGCTCTTCATCGGAGAAGTGACGGTTGAACTCAATGACACGCACACGGTCAGAAGCGAACAGGGATTTATCCTTGACGGCAGGCAGGTCATTACAGGACAGCCACATAGTAAACTGCGGCTTGAAGGTGATAGCTGACTGGTACAACTCACGGGCGGTAATGTCCTCACCACCTGTGTACTGTTTAATCGTAGCTTCATCCAGTTTGCCTGCGGTATCAGACTCACTCATGGTAACCATGCGTTTGCCTTTCAGCTTTGCCAGTACCGGGTTTGCTGCTTCTGCGTTCTTCTGGCGGTCACCACGGCAGATAAGTTCCACGGGAGCCACGGTTGAATAGTCACCAAGCAAGTGCTGAATAGCGTCAAGCATGGTACTTTTGCCGTTGCGGGTGGTCTTACCATGGAGGATGAACATACATTCTTCCTTGCTTGTACCTAAGATTGAATAACCCAAAGCCCTCTGCAAATAGTCTGCCTTGTCTGCTTCGTTCTGGGTAACTTCCTTGATGAACTGTTCCCACCGTGGGCAGGTCACCTCTTGTAAGGTGTATTCAAAATTGGTCTGCATGGTCAAGAAATCATCCCATCTATGCTCACGAAACTTCATGTGTTCCAGGTCATAAGTGCCGTTGAGACAGTTAATCAGATAGGGGTGAGTGTCAAACTGTGCCGCCGCAATCTTCATGCTGTCCGCAGCGTCCTTCATAAGACGGTCACGGAAACGGCGGTCACCCATCTTCCCCACAAAAGCCATGTACTGCTTGCGCTTTTCCTCATCGGTAATCTCACCACAGTACAGAGCCATGAGCCGCACAAACTCCTTAATCTTTGCAGAAACCAGGAGCGCACCCACATCTTTGTGCCACTTGCCAGTCTCATAGGTATACCAGGATTTTGCTTCTGGGCAGTAGCGGGTGTCATTCTGATAGCACTCAGAGAAGAGGTCAGCCATGCCCGCTTCATCCCAGGAGTACCCAGTGGAATCATCCTGGTAGGCGGTTTCCGGGTGGTGGTCTTTGATATAGAACAGCTTTCGGCTTATGTCCTCAGAGGTAATGTACCTGCCATTGGACAACTGAAATAACTCATCACTCACTCTTCTGTACCTCCTTTCTCTCCTTGTACTTGTCGCACTTCGGAGTGCAACTATAGCATAAATCGTATTTCAATTCGCAACACAAGTTCCAGTCACCGCCACCGATGAAGTGTGAACAGGTTGCGCAAGTATCTTTTCTGTCATTCATCTTCATAATCTCCTTCCATTGTATTGTAGGGACAGCCGGGACAACTACTCACCAGTTCTCCGTTCTCGTCCAGGTGGTAGTCATCACCGTACCCGCTGCATTCATAGCAGTAATCGTAGTAGTCATCCATGTGATTTACCTCCTGTACCGTGTAACGCTTTCTGTGATGGTTTGCAGTTCCCGGTCATCAAGCGGCGGCTTGCACTGAGTCATGTTTACAAATTTCAGTTCCGCATAAATCTGTGCCGGGGTGTAGCCCGTGTTGTGCATTGCTCCAGCCAGGGAAGTAAGTGACAGGTTTCTGCCCCCGGAAGCAATCGGCGGGTAATCGGGGCGAACTGGAATCTTGCCGCCCTCTGGCTTGCTGAATTTCGGAGCATATATCTTCTGTACCAGTGCAGACTTCCCGCCGTTCTCTTTCTCAACCTCTTTGAAGTACTTCTCCACCACATAATCAATAGCTCCCTGGTTTTCAATGATGGTCGGAAAGATAAGCTGCTTCCCGGTCATAATGAAGAACCTGCGGGCTTTGTAAATCTCAACCCCTGCAAGATTGTTCTTACCGTGGAAGGGAAGTGTACCCCGCAGCAGGATATGTACGCCACGTCCGCTTCTGGACTTCTCTGTGTAGGACTTGCAGGCGGTCATAATATCGGCGCAGAGAGGGGTCATAAGACCATCCTCAAAGCCTGCGTCAATATCAATACCAACCAGTCCGTTGTCTGCGAACACAAATCCCAGGTTATCATAATAGCCGTTCTCTACTGCCCACTCTGCCTGCTCAAAGGAACTCCATGTATCCGGGGCAGTAGAGGAAGCGGCTTTCTTCTCAAAGGCTTTCATGGGAATTTTGGAGTTATCCCAGGCACACACCCACTGATTCATATTCTTTAATTCCTCTGGTATTTTGGAATAATCCTTCATTCCCACACTCTCCTTATCCTGTGATTAACTGACTGTACGGCAGGGTTTCCACCCACTTGCAGAACTCACGCCACTCATCCAGTTTGTGATTCTGGCGGGAATGGTACATATTCTTGAGAACAGCGTAATTAAGCTGTACGGTTCTCTTCTGGTTGTAACAGGTCGGTAACATCTGAATCATCTGCCACCAGTCCTTCTTATCCTTTCTCTGCAAGAAATCCAGACGGGCATTGTTCATAGCGTCAATGACCATGCTGAACACAATGAGGTTCGTAGCGGAGAGGTGTTCCGTGCTGAAATCACTCAGAACAAACTCCTTCGCCTGGATTTTGTGCATGGTGGAACAGGAATTTGCTACAGTACCTACCTTGTAGGTGTCGTATTCCTTCCACCAGTACAGGGGGGGCGGTAATATCTGCGGTCACGGTAATCATACGCAGGTACTTTCCGTGGTCAGTTCCCGCCGCACCCAGGGTTTCCATCAGCGTCAAGTCTGCATTTCCAACACAGAGTTTGTTGTTGAATGAAGCACAGTCCTTATCGCAGCCACAACATTGAGTTGTATCGCTCTTGTCCCAGGAGTTCTTCGGGTTTCTCATACCCCGGATAGCTGCCTGCCATCCGTAGGTTTCGACTTCATCAATCTTTATCACAGTTCACACCATCCCTTCTGCGGACTCTCATGTAGTCCTTGTAGTCCAAGTCATTCATCTTTGCCGCTCTGTGCAAAGCCTGCTTCTTAGTTCCCAGTGTGCCGGGGATAGGCTCTTTACTGCCTACCTCATGCACATAATAACGGCTACTGCCTTTCTGCTTTGATACGGTATATTTCAGAATCATCTTCTTCGCCTTTCTTTTCAGATTCTCAATAATGAACTCTGGCTCCAACTTGCATAAAACACTGAACCAGTCGGAGTAGAAGAACCGTTCCAGTTCTGCCAGGTTGCAGTTCGTAGTTGGAACAATGAACCCTGCCAGTAAACTGAGGTAATCGTCTACAGCCTGTTCCACAATCGCAAATCTAAGGTTTTCCAGTCCAATGTCATGCAAGTTTCGTCCCCCCCCATTACATAGACCTCCGTTCGGCAATCTCTGCCATCTTCGCAGCGTTCAGACGGGTATCGCCATGAACACGGGAGTAGGACAGGTAACCGTTCATGCGGTCAATCTTCGTGAGGTTAGTGCTGCCGCATACTGGGCAAACATCCATCTCAAGTTCCTGGTGTCCGCAATCATCACAGTAGGCAAGTGAGAGGTTCACACCTTCGTAGAAACCAAGCTGCATTGCCCTCCGAACCAGAGTCTTGACTGCTTCCCGGTTGTAAGAAATCGGGTAACGGACATACTGAATCTTGCCACCGTTGAACATATTCCAGAACCGTCCTTCAAGGTCTTGCTTCTCAATCGGGGTCAAGTCCTCTGTCACATGACAGTGGAAGGAATTGCTCACATACGGGCGGTCAGATACGTTTTCGATAATGCCGTACTTCTTACGGAACTGCTCAATCTGCAAACCACACAGGCTTTCTGCCGGGGTTCCATAGATCGCATACAGCCAACCATCCTCTTTCTTGAACTCAGTGACCTTCTGGTTGATATGCTGCATAACTTCCAGGGCAAACTCTCCGTCCTCTGCAATGGACTTGCCGTTGTAGAGCCGCTGCAACTCATTCAGTGCTGTGATACCGAAGGAAGCTGTCATGGGTTTCAGCAGGGGCTTGATTTTCTCAGACGGTTTGAGGTGTCCACCATATACACCACCCTCACAGTACATGATAGGGTTGGTACTGGCTTTCATCTCACCCAGATATTCATAGGTACGCTTGTGAACCCCTCTAATCATTTCCAGGTAGTAGTCCAGGACTTCATAGAAGTCACGGCTTTCGGCTCTGGCTTTTGCCAGAATCATAGGCAGGTGCAGGGAAACCGCACCGACATTGAAGCGTCCCACAAATACAGGCTTGTCATCTGCGTCCGCAGGCTTCATGCCGCCACGCTCAAACCACGGGGAGAGGAATGCACGGCAACCCATAGGGCTTATAACTCTACCGTACTTTTTGTACATCTCAGCCACATAGCCGTCACCCGTAAGGGACAGCCAGTCGGGATACATAGTCTTGCTACTGCAATCAATACCTGCTTCAAACACATCCTCATTGAAGCCACCCTCACCGTGAAGGTTTTCGTCATAGAGGAAAACCAGTTTCGGGAACAGTACGGGCTTCTTAAATCCCGGCTTGCCCTCACCCTCCATGTGAACTTTGAGGAAGGTCTTGCTTGCCATCTTGCCGAACACATCAGTAGCCAGTCCGAAGGTCATAGTAATGAACGGATAATCACCACGGGAAGAACCCACAGTGTTCAGCTTCATCTCAATACCCTGGAAGCCCTGCTCATAATCACGCTGCACCTTGCTCATAGCCCAGTCCTTTACGTCCTGGGTAAAGGTCTGCTGATTGCGGATTTCCATGTACTCAGCGCAGTACTTTTTGTAGGATTTCTCTGCATACGGAGCCAAAATCTTGTCTACCTCCGGGACAGTAAAACCTCCATACTGTTGTGAAGCTGTAGCCAGGATAATATCTCCCAGAACGTCAAAGGCGGTATCAAGAGTTTTCGGCTCATTGTACCAGACGTTGCCCATCTCAAAGCCGCCGCTCATAATAGATGAAATGTCGCACAAACAGCAGTTCATAGTGTCCAAGCGGGCAGACTGGTCATGGATATAAATGTATCCGTCCTTGCAAGCCTGCAACTCATCATTGGTCATAAAGAACTTGCGGTACAGCCGTTTGTTCAGTTCATTGAAAATCAGACAACGCTTCGTAGCAACCAGGGTGGAGTCCGTGTTTGCGTTTTCCTTATCGCCCAGAAAACGAATGGACTGAGATTTCTGATAGACCTCATCCATAATGTGAACGAAATCCTTCTTGAAGTTTCGGTAATCCCGGTAAGACTTCGCAATCTTCGGATTTACCTCATCAAGAACCTGCTCCACAATGTTGTGCATATCCGCAACATGAACCTGTTCCGGGAAACGCTCAGAAACGATAGCCATGACCTTAGATACAATCTCATGGTACTGGGTATCGTCCAATTCAATCATTGCACGGGCGGCAGACTTACTGACTGCGTTGACAATCTTCTGATCGTCAAACTGCTCAATCGTGCCGTCCTTCTTAATTACTTTCATGGAGTATAACCCTCCCTTCCTTTAAGGACTGCGGGACATTGATAACTCTCTGGTTGGTGGAACCTGCCCAGTGATAGCCCACATCCTTCAAATCTTCTTCAAAACGTCCGTCCACCAGAACGTCAATGTAGTTCAGAATCCCTCCGCAATAGAAATCATTTGCAGTTACCTCTTCCCATGTGTACCCGGTATAGAGCCAGATAGTCTTATGCGGGAAGAACTGCTTGACCTTCTTTACAAGCCAGAGAATCTGATAACGATTGACGGGGTGCAGCGGGTCACCCCCAGAGAGGGTAAGACCGCTGATATAAGGCTTGCTCAACTCTGTGCAGATTTCATGGAAAGCTGCTTTGTCGAACTCAACCCCGTCTGTAACATCCCAGGTGATAGGGTTCTGGCAGTTCTTACAGTGGTGTTCACACCCTGCAACCCAGAGAACCACCCTCAACCCATCACCGTTGTTCATATCATCGTGCGTGATATTGTGGAAGTTCATTAAATATCGCCTACCTTACGATGAAGGGAGTTCTCCACCGTAAAGCCCTCCGGGTAACGGGCTTTCAGCTTGTCAATGTTCATCTGCATGACCGTATCAATGTCCGTACCCAGTGCGTCACACGCTTCCGCAATCATCCAGAGACAATCTCCCAGTTCCTTTTCCATGTGTTCAAGGTTCACTTCATGTCCCTGGTACTTCTTCTGTAAGATACCTGCAACTTCTCCCGCTTCGCTATTCAGACCAAACACTGCATGATACAGACGGTCAGCCTTGCAATCGTAGGGAATACTGCAAGTTCTAATGGCTAATGCCTGGTATTCTTTACCTGTCATATCAATCTACCTCTTTCCATTCTTCCTTTGACTTAGGCGGTTCATCATTCATACATCCGTGTGCCGCTGCAATGGCAATTACTGCAAGAAGAATCATCCCGCATATACCACCCAGTATAAAAGCCAGGATGATAAGCACTACTGTCAACATAGGCTACCTCCTTAATCACTATGAGTGACCTTGAATCCATACTGCGGGAGGAAATTGATTTCATAATGGTATTTGTCCACCCCGGAACCAGAAATATCTTCAACTACATAAAGGGTATAATCGTTCAGATATACAAAATGCTTCTGATAAACACCCTCACCAACCTCACAAATAATTTCCAGTTCATTTGTGCTGTTATTGCTCAGAGAAAATGTACCTTCAAGCTGTAACAGGATGGTATCGGTTCTGGCATTGATGACCGTAAGTCTACGGGTTACATTGAAGTTGTCGGCTTCTTTACCGATATTGTAGGAAACCATATCTGACTCCCTACTACAGCCTGTCAGCAGGCAGGCTCCCATAACCAGGGCTAAAATTACTGCAATAAATTTCTTCATGTTGTCCTCCTTAAATTTTGAAAATTCGTGCTGCCATCATGTCAGCGGTATGAGTCCACAGGACGTTCGGGTATTTCTCAATGGACTTCCCGTACTTATCCCAGTTCTCTTTGTCATCAAAGGCTCCCATGTGCCAACGGATACAAGCCATTTCCTCATCTGTGAGGTCAACAATCTTCTGTGCCAGAATCACGGACTTGTCACCGTGTCCAGGCAAAAGAATGTCGGGGTTGTAGCTGTATGTACCATCCGGGTTGTGAATGTACGAATCACACTTGCAGAGGTCATGGAGCATACCCACAATGTAGGGGCTTGCCTTGCGCTTCCAGTTCAGACCCATCCTCTTTGTCAGAGAAAGCAGAGAAGTGGTAACCGCAAAGCTATGGTCAAACAGCCCGCCCTCATAGTTTCCGTGGTACTTCGTGGAAGCAGGAGCCGTAAAGAACCCCGCCGCCATCAACTGATTTCTCAGCATGAACACATCCGTACTGGACAGCCCGCCGCTCATCAGCTTTTCAAACGCCTTGACACGCTTATTTCGTTCGCTCATATTCTTCAATCCTTCCATTCAACTTTATAGAATATAGGCCATTGGAGAGTTTGAAGTTACACTTCGCCCTCTCCACAGGTCATTTAATTAGCCCAGAATGCTGTCCAGGTCGAACTTCTTACCGCTTGCCTTTTCAGCAGGTGCAGCAGCCGGGGTAGTAGCCACAGGCTTGCTCTCCTTCTTCGGAGCAGGGGCTTCCGCTTCGTCAAAGCCATCCGCAGGCTCCTTATCACCCAGACGAACGAACTTGAGCATTTTACCCGGAGTCTTGTTAGACTCAACCTCTTCGTGGTCTACCTCACAGCGGATATAGTGACCAACAAGTTCCTCATGGTCAATCTCCGTCAGAGTGTAGTCATTCAGTGCAGTCTTTGCGAAGTAGCTGAAAGCGTTCAGACCTCCCTGGTTCGGCTCACCGTCTGCATTCAGCAGAGAGAAGCGTTCAGTGTGCTTCTGACCCGAAGCAAGCTGCATAACAATCTCCATCTTGCCGAAGTCCTCTTTGTACTTGACCTCAACAATCTTAAAAACGTGGGTTCCCTTCGGAATAAGCGTGAAACCCTCACTCAGTCCAATCTTTGCCATTTTAAGTATCCTCCTTGAAATTGTTTATATAATCAGAGAATTTTCTGATTAAGCAGATTCTTTTCTGGCTTTCGGAGTAAAGCGGTACTGCGGTTCGGGCTTACCATGATACTTCTCAATATCAATGCCGTCCTCCTGCATTTTCGCCATATCGTAGCCAGGGTCTTTCATGGTCTTAGAGGTAACCCAGTCGAAGGAAGCACCGCTGATAGTAACAGTCTTGTCACCCTCCTTGAACTGGCTGATAGCTTCCTTCTTGAGCATATCGGTAATTGTCTTATACCGCTTCTCATCGTTAGCTACCGTACCTTTGACCTCATCAATGTGTTTCTTCAACTGCTCTGCTTCGGCAACCAGAGCAGAAATGTCAGTGTCCGGGGACAGGTTGTTATCCCGCAGGACTTTCAGAATGTCTGCGTCCGCTTTCTCATCGAACTTCGGAGAGACACCGCCCTCAACGTGGGTTTTCCACCACTTTTCAACCTTCTTGACGGTCTTTTTCAGTTCGGGATAACGCTCAGACAGCTTGAACGGACGAACGATGGTGTTTTCAGTGCTACACTGATATGCGTCCGGGTTCTCATAATCCTTGTCACCCAGGAAGCTGCACACCATAATCACGTCATCCACACCCAGAAGGTACGCATAGAGCGCAGCCTGCAAAGCGTAGTACTCCGGGACATCCTCAACCCAGTCCTCAGACCGCTTTGTGGTTTTCATCTCAAGAACCGTAGTAGGCTTGCCGTCCTTATCTACCAGAAGGTAGTCCCACATACCACCGAAGATAGGACTGTCCTTGAAGAAGTCACCCCAGGTTTTCTGGAAGTAGTCAGCCCCGTACACATCCGTAGGAGTGATGAGGTTGGTCATAAAATAGGACTTCTTCATAAACTCAGCCTGCTTCGGCTCAATCGTCTTACCTGCAACGGTATAGATTGTATCCTCAAACGGCTCTTCGTAGGTTCTGGTGATTGCACACCAGGCATTGAACGGGGTTGTCCACTTGTTCAGCCCCATAATCGCCGCAAAGCGTGTACCCGTAATCTTTTTCGGACGCTTCGGCGGGGTGATAGTGATGGTCTTATCATCATTCCACTTCATTTTTTCTTACCTCCTATAAACAGAAATCGTGTATCCACTTCCACGGACAATGCCGTGGTCACAGGGTTCTCATCGGCTTTCACCAGGTCACTCAAGTCAAACCCAAGGCTCTTGAGGTATTCCATTGCCAGTTTCGCATTCTTCATATTGCTCACATTGGCAATCACATTTCTGTAGTTATCGGTGATACCCTTAATCATCTCATTCTTCCGGGCTTTGATACCTTTCCGAATTTCAGTTCTTCCGTCCTCAAACTCTTTAAGTAAACAGGAACGAATTTCAGCTTTAGAACTCATATTCGCCAGTTTGTAGGAGATAGAGCCGTAATATCCACAGAGGGTATCAGTACCCGGATATTCAGCTTTAACCTTATCTTTGAAGGATTCAGTTAGACTGTAAGCCTGCTGCATGAGAGCCGAAATAGCGGTTGCTGTCTCTTCCAGACCGATTTTCTCATTCCTCTCTGCATAGTAAAGGTTAAGAGCCTTTTCACTATGGGTTTCTACTTCGGCTAATGCCTTTTCGCTCTGCGACTCCAACCACTTAATGATTTGTCGTTTTGTCATTTTTCGCTTCCTCCAACTCAACGGCTTTGTTCAGATACCAGATTGCTTTCTGCAAATCTTCCATACCGTTTTTCTTCTTGTGCCTGTAGACGTACTTGAGAGCGTTGCACACGCAGAAGTCCTGCGTGGCTTCTACTCCCTGGGTTTCCACCATAACGTCAATGCACTCAAACTTCCCGGTTTCATAGTGAGCGGGATGGTTTACATTGTCAGCCATGACTCAGCCCTCCTTACTCACCGTAGGCGGCAATCATCTCACCAAGGTTCTGAATAAGCTGCTCACACGCTGCACGGGTGACATTGGTGAAGCCATTGGTTTTCATGGCAATCTGCTGAACAAACTCTTCCTGGTCGGAATCCTTGTCCATCAGAGTCTTGCAGGCTTCCTTGAGTGCCTTAATCTGCAACTCATCAGCCTGTCCGTCTGTACCCGTCATTTCCTTCTTCGCTTCCTCACGCTCCTTCGGAGTAGCAGGTGCGGCAGACTTCTTTTTCTTCTCCTTCTTAGCCGTTTCCGGGTTCGGAGCAGGAATCTCTTCTTCCTCTGCCGGGTCATCAGCACCAAGGTTAGCGTCAATGTCATCGGGTTCAGTAATATCCAGAACTGCCATCCAAAGGTAACGGCGCAGGTAGGTAATGGAAGAGCCAAGAGCCTGCATAGGGTTGGTGACTTCCTTGCCTGCATTGCTCACAATCGGCTTCACCTCACGGTACGGAACACGGAACTGCATAGGTGCTTCCTCAATGTTGTCCACGTTGTAGACTTTCATCACAGCACCCTCATCCGTGAAATCAATCTCCGTGGTAAGACCCACACGGGCGAAGATACGGGTTGCAGGCGGCACAATGTCCTCCAACTCAAAGTACTTGAACTCAAGGTGCATATTCTTACCCGACTTCTGTACCTTCTGATTCAGAAAGTACAGTCTTGCTTTCGCCAACTTCTGGCGCACGTTCATTGCTTCATAAATATTAGCCATTGCTAATGTCCTCCTTAAAATAACTTTCTTATAAGACCTGCTATCAAATCCGAAACCCTACGCTTTGCCAAACTACCATCACAGCATTTTAGCCAAACCCAGGCAGTCTGAGATATTTCTTCGACTTCAAAGCCTACAACCTCTCCCAAGGTTGCTTTCCAGTCTTTGTTATAGCAATCAAACACTACTTTTTCTCCGATTGCCAAAACGGATTTACTCAGCATAAGTCCAATCCTCAGCAAGCATATCAGCCTGGGAAGCAAGCCAACCCATCTGAACCCCAGACGTACCTACAAAAGCGATAGCCTGGTTGCCGATTGCGTCATGCTCGCAGTTCACAATCTTTCCATCAGAAGTGACATAAGAGATACCAGACGCAAGCTGAATGTACTGCTTCTTGCCGTTCCAACCCTTACGGGATACCTTCTCACCACGCTTGAGTGCGGCGATTGCCCATCCGAAGTTACGCAGCTTCTTCACCTCATCCGCAGACTCATTGACGTTCTTAGGCTCATCGTCCTCAACAACTTCCCAGTCACCGTTCATTACCCACAGCAGGTCACGAGGGAAGAGTGCCGCAGCCGGGACTTCCTTACCTTCCTCAAAGTGATTGATGATTTCACCATCCTTGTTCAGATACCAGTAGGCTTTCTTCCATGCTGCCAACTTAATCTTCTTGCCTGCTCTCAGTGCATTGTCTACTTCGCTATACTTCATTGTCTTATCCTCCTTAATCGAATAATGCTAAAGATTTCTTTTTCAAGGAATTGATTCTCCTTGTATTCTTCCGGGGCGGTTTTACACCCAGGAACTCACGAATGTTCTTCTGTGCCAGTTTCAGATACCAGTTACGGTCTACCACATCAATAGACAACTCATTGTTGTTGTCTACCATGCAGTGAACTGGCAGACTGGGAACTTTTGCGTCCTTACCTGTAACAGCGTGAGTTTTGTAGATGGTTCCATACCGTCTATCAGCCGTGGCATATACCCGGTTGACCTTCTGCACGGGAACCTTATCTTCACCCACCATCTGATAGCACCCGGAATATTTACCTCCAACCTTTGCAATCACCTGGAAGTCCAGGATATTCGTACTTGCCATTATCGTTTCTTCTGGGTCTACACCCTTTACAAAGTAATCCTGGATTGCCCGTGCGACTATAACCGCATTGTTGTTGATATTCCACGCACCACCGCTCATGTTCTCCCAGGCAGGGAGTCCCATTTTGGTGAAGTCAATGTTTGCATTGGTCAGAATACCTCTTACCAGTGCGCCGCCCTTGACCTTCGGCTTGCCGTTACCCACAGGAACCTCAACGTAGTTGTTTACATCTCGCTGCACAATTTTCTGAATGAAATCCTCTTCCAGTTCAAACCCGGTTCTGTCCTGCCATTCCTGGGTGATTTCCTGCCATTTTGCTTCATCGGAGTTGTCGAAACTCACCATGATACCATCCGTGTTAAGCTGAATGATTTTCAGAGTCGGACACTCACTGACCAAGTGCATTGACAGTTCCAGTAGGAGAAGCTGTCCTGTGATACAAACTGAACGTCCCATCAGAGGGTCATACAGGTCATTGAAAGCCACGCCGTCTTTACCGTTAAGCATGGTTCCGTAGGTGGTGTTCAGTACCAGTTTCAAAGCGTTTGCCGTGACCTTATCCCCTGCTTTCTTCGCCTGTACTCTCTCTTCCAGGGTATCTACATATACCTGTGGGGATGGGATATTGCGGCTACAGAAGCCGTATTTCTGTCCCTTTGAGAGAGGAATGGTCATCAAGTGTGGGTAATAACTTGCCACATCCTTGTTTCGGATTGACCTGCCCTCAGTAGCTTCTTCCACATAAGTAGGAATTGCACCGTGGATACCCCCGTAGGCTATCGTGCATTTGCACTCACCAATGGAGAAGTCCAGGGCGGCTCCCTTGTGCTTCACACCCTGTTCATCGTAGCCACCAAACAGAAGGTAGTTCGGAATGTTCGGGTCATGCAGCTTGTCAAAGAAGTCAAATACCTCCTGCGGAATGTACTGTCTGAGCAGCTTATCCGGGTACTGATAATCTCTTTCGTCTGTCCATGGCTTCTCTGGTTTCTGGGCTTGCAGGTACACGCTTGTCAGTTTGGCATTGGTCATGTACATAGCCTGCCTATCTGTCAGACCACGCTTCCTGCCTACAGCCGCTTTGTTGTCCAGATAACCTTGCCGCAACTTGAAAAGAATCTCCGTTGCGTCCACATCGTACTTACAGTAATAAGTAGTCTGTGCCTTTTCTGATTCAGAGAGAACATGGTCAACATTGAAATCAACCTCTGTTTCCTCAATCGGGATACCCAGGTGTGCTTCAATCCCTTTAAGGGATACACCATCCTGGCAATCATCCTTGAGGTCGAAACTGTCAAAATAGACCCGGTACTCTCTCAGAGCGGGAATATCCCACCCGTTTAATTCGTGAACGATGATGAGGTCATTTATCTCCTTCACCTGTTCCGGGGTGAACCCGCACATAACTGCCTTGAGAATGTGGTTATCATAATGCTTGTTGTTGAAGCCGCCCAGATATGGGTTACGCTCCATGAAAGCCAGAACTTCATCATTGTCATTCCAGATAACCGTGTACTCTCCCGTGGCTACTTCTTTGAACACAAACAGCCAGTCATGGGCAAATACCTCACAGTCGAATATGTAGGTTCCCTCAACCATCGTCACACCGCCCTTCTTCCAGAGCCTTTTGTACCTGCAAGATTTCTTGTCTTGCCTGTACGCAGCGGCGAATCATTGACGCTTTGGAGTGTTCGGGAGGAATTATGCCCCACTTGTCGGGTGTGGCTCCCATACTCTCTTCCACGCCGTCCAGAAGAAGTTGAGCAGTAGTGAAGTGGTTCTTCATACTCTTCGTCATCTTCATCTTCGTAGTCCTCCAAGTCATACCACCAGTTATTTGCCCAGGAGAACAGTGCCAGGTATGCAGTACAGAGGACATTGATGAAAAGCATTGTCATCCCGTAGACTTCATCATCCAGAGCGCAGGCAGTGAACAGCCATGTTATGCCTACGATATATCCGATTGTTTTCAGAACTTTATTCTTCATATCAATCTCCTATAAATTTGCACCCGCACTTCCTGTAACTGGTGCAGCGTTGTTTGAAAGATTTCTGCAATGACCGTATGCAGTCTACATAGTCATAAGCTATTGGCTGCTCCTTGCCGTCAAAGGTTCGGGCAATACGTCCTATACTCTGAACTATCACCGCATAATCTTTCTGGGGGGTTGTTAGGTACAATCTGTCCAGTCTGGGAATGTCCAGACCTTCTTTTGCAAGGGAATACGTTGCGAACAGGTAACGCTTATCCCCGGTTCTCATATCCTCTATTGCCTGTTCCCGCTCTGCTTTCAGCGTCTTAGTGGTCATCCTTCCATCTATTACCGCTGCTTGCGCCCTTAATTTCAAAGGCAACTGCTCATACAGATATTTAAGATGGTCAACCCTTTCTGATAGAATCAGATTGAAATGCTCACGGTTTTCAACCAGGTCATCAAGAATAATCTTGTTTCGGCTCTCACATTCTGTGAGGTAGGTAATCATTTTGCAGTAGTTAATAGTGCCGTCACTGTTCAGATAAGCAGGACTCAGTTTTACGTCCGTACCTTTCGGTAGAACACTCACTGTCATAACCCTGGACTTCACTGCTTCGTCTGGAACAGTCCATACTACTTGACCCAACATTGCGTAGGTTGCTTTTATCATGCCGTCCGAACGATGGACGGTTGCTGACAGCCCGAACTTATGTCTGGCACACAGTGTATTCAGCACCTTTGAGAACTGGGTCACCGCTGTAGGTGTACCGCTTACTCTGTGACATTCATCCACAATCACGCAGTCCCACTCATCTCTATATTGGTCTAAGTCCAATTTGCACATGGTCTGGATTGTGGCGAAGGTCATAGCCTTACCGATATTTACCTTACCTTCGGTTATCGTTCCCAGTAGTTCTGAATCAACGTACTGTTCTGCACGGCTCTTGCTCTGCGTCAGCAGGTCTTTGGTGTGTGTCAACCACAGGGTTTTCACCCCTAACGCACACGCCAGGGCAATTCCCATCTGGGTCTTACCAGACCCGGCAGGGGATTGTAGAATGCCGTAGTGGTTTATCAGCATTGCCGCAACTGCTTCTTCCTGGTAGTCATACAGCGGAACCTTACCGCCATAGTCAACCTTCTTTGGCTCTTTGAACAGCTTCTTCATATCCCCTTCCAGAAGCGGCAGGATTGCTCTCAGACACCCAAACGGGAGAATCAAGCTATTTCCATTCACCTCATAGAGATAAAGCGTTCGTGGGGTATTCCCAAGCCACAGGTGCATTCGGGCTTTTTGCTGATACTCTGGGTTTGTCATTTCCAGATTCTCTTTGCACCACTTAATCAGTTCGGGTGAGGGGTCAAGGATTTTCAATCGGCTCCCGATTTCTATAAACATCCATTTCCTCCAACCACTGATTGAAAGTCTTGTACTGCTGAAACTCTGACTCTGTAATGCCGCCCTGCCCATAAAGCTGACGCAGACACAACTCATCGAAGTGAATCATATAAATCTGTCCGTCATTCAGCTTCATAGCGAAGTAGCAATGTTCATTGCCCTGGGCTTCCCACATAGTCATGGCTGCTTCCTGGTTTGGCTCAATCCGGGATAGCGGGAAGCGGTTGTTAGAACATACCTTGCAGTCAATCAAGACTGCTATGTTGTCCCGAACCGCAAGCACGTCTGCGGGTTGTCCTACCTGGTTCTGCGCCAGATTGTGCGCCCAGAAACCTTGCTCTGCCAGAAGTTCACACAGTTCCTCTTCAAAGTGGTTTCCCATTGTTTTATTTACTTGCTTCATAGGCTTCTGCTCCTACTGCACCTCACAAGGAGGTGCAGATTAACGATTCTTGATTTTGAAAGCGGGGCGAACGCCACGAGAGGCCGAAGCGTAGTTGTTGTCCGCATTACCGTGGTGGTAGACACTGGAGAAGTAAGGAGCGGATTCTCTGACCTTGTTCATCAGCCAATACCACTGTAAGTTCTCTTCCTTAGTGCCATCGAACGCCATACGGTTTCTGCGCTTCTTCATCGGCTTCCACTGCTTCACATACGGGCTTTCGTACTCACCGTAGTAGTTCTCACCGAAAATCTCCTTCTCAGTCGGCAGACGGAGCAGGTCACCGTTGTCAAACGGAGCCATCAGAGCCTTGAGTTCTGCCGGGAAGAGATTCAGAATCTCGCCATTCAGCTTCTTACGCAGGTCACTCTCTTCGTAACCTCCTTCATTGGTACGGGTGCTGTTCATCTGGTACTCACCAGGCAGACAATCAACCAGGCAGAAAATCATGCCGTCCTCTCCCTGCTGCATAGCCATAGCCTGCACCTTCACACCGTCCGTGAGTTTGACCTTGATAATATCTCCAACCTTAAAAGTATCAACGTCAGACTTAATCATTCTTTTTACTTTCATTGTGTTTTCCTCCACTTGTACGGCTTACCGTATTTTTCTTGATACCAGATTTCAAACTTCTTGCGGTTTTCCTCATCTTTGAAGTATTCCTTCACCCTGTCAGCAAGGACAGAACAAAGTGCGCTTCCTTCTAATGTGCGAAGCATTAAGCCCCATCAACGAGGACGGAACCATTCTCATACTTGTCCAGAATATCCATGGACAATTCGATGATTGCGTCCGCTTTAGTACCGTTTCTGGTTCCCGAAATTACTGAACTCATCTCTGTCTTGTCAGTCACAATACCCCGCAAGGCAAGCTGACCAATCAACCAGACGTAAGACAACTTATGCTTTTTAAGCCGCTCACGAATGTTTTCACGTTCCTCCACGTTTCCGCTTCCTCCTTTCCTTTAAGAATCTTGTAAACTAAAGTTGACAACAGACTCTTCAAAGGTTATAATGAAGCTACCACACTTATATAACCATTGATGACTCTGCGGGGATAAAAAATTATAGTCCCGGAGGGCTATTTCCTTATACCCTTGTAAACAACTTTTGTTTACACTCATATAATAATCCCTATTTAGGGAATTGTCAATAGCTTTTTAGGGAATTTTATAGGGAAAATTTTGTCAACTATCCCCAAACAGGGAAAGGAGTACTTATGAACTTCACAGAAAAGCTGTCTGCACTACTCAAAGAGCGGGGACTCACCCGCAAAAAGTTCCTGGAAGATATGCACATGGGCAAGAACCAATTCACTTACTGGTCTAAGAGCCAGAAACTACCGAACCCCTCTACTTTGGACGCTATTGCAAATTATTTTGATGTTCCCGTTACATACTTAATAGGAGAAGAAGCCTGCGAAACATCCGCAGTAAGAGCCATGGATGAAGTAGTTGAATGGCTTGCTGACCATGAATACACAGTGGAACAAGATGAAAATGGTGATTATACCATCGGGAAAGACGGCAAATACTGCTATTACAGCACTGGTGATTTCACGGCAGACTGCCTTGCTATTAAGTCTGCCGCTGCAAACGGTTTTGAACTGGCTATGAAGGACTGGGAAAAGACTGAGTTCCCGGACGCAACTCTCACCCTTACGGATGAAGAACGTCTACTCCTGGAAGCATACCGAAGTGCTACAGCCCAGGGAAGATTTAATATTGTATCTGTATGTATGTCTGAAAAAGAGAAAGCCGCAGCCGTAAATGCCGGGTAATAGATTTCAGAGAATGGAGGATGAACCATGTATGAAGAAATAAAAACAGCCTGCCTATACGTCAGATTCTCAAGTCATAACCAGACTGAGCAATCCATTGAAGGACAGACCCGTGTTTGCCGTGACTTTTGCCAACGGCATAATATTAGAATTGTAGAGATATACGCAGACAGAGCCACATCTGCCAGTAAGGATATTGAGAAAAGAGTTCAATTCCTTAAAATGATAAAGGACTCTGAGAAGGGACTGTTTGACGCTGTAATCGTATACAAACTTGACCGTTTCGCCCGCTCCCGGTATGATTCAGCCACATATAAATACCGCTTGAAACGTAACGGGGTGCAGCTTATCTCAGCCACGGAGAACATCAGCAATGACCCAGAAGGTATCATTTTGGAATCAGTGCTTGAGGGTATGGCTGAGTTCTACAGTGCGGAACTCTCCCAGAAAATCAACCGTGGTATGAGAGAGTCAGCCTACAAGCATAACTCCATAGGCGGGGCAGTCCCTCTGGGATATAAAATCGAAAACAAGAAATTGGTGATTGACCCTCAAACTGCTCCCCTTGTGAAAGAAGCCTTTGAGAAATATGCAGACGGGGAAACCGTTGCTGAAATTTGCCGTCAGTTCAATGCCCGTGGGTATAAGACCTCAAAGGGTACTGCTTTTGGCAGAAGTTCTTTTACTAAAATGTTCCGTAATGAGAGGTATATAGGAGTCTATACATTCCATGACTACCGTGCGGAAGGTGCTGTGCCTGCCATCATTGACAAAGACCTCTGGGATAAAGTGCAGCTTAGAGCCGGGAAGATTAAGAACGCACCTGCCCGCCATAAAGCGAAGGTAGTATACCTACTCAGTGGTAAACTGTTTTGCGGACACTGTGGAAGCAGGATGAATGGAAACTGCAATGCCAGTAACTACTATTATTACCAGTGTTACGGTAAGAAGAACGGTCATGTTGACTGCAATAAAAAGAATATCCGTAAGGAGTTCATAGAGAGACTGGTTGCCCAGGACGCTCTATCCCTTCTTACGGATGAATATATAGAACAGATTGCTACTATTGCCTGCGAAAAGAATCAGCATGAGATTGAACTGGATTCAGCCCTTCCGACTATTCGTGACCGCATTCACCAAGTGGACACATCCCTCAACAATCTCCTAAAAGCGATTGAGTCTGGGTCAGCCCCGGATATGCTTATAAAACGCATGGGAGAATTAGAGAAGGAAAAGAAAGACCTGCAAATACAGGCTAAGAAAGAATCTGATAATCTTATTGAACTGGACAAAGCCCAGGTTATCTATTGGTTAGAACAGTTCCGGGGCGGCAGTATTGAAGATGAAGAGTTCTGCCGTATGCTCATTGACCTCTTCGTAAATTCCGTCACTGTATGGGATGAGGACGATGGTTCCTTTAAGGTCACCGTTGCCTACAATCTAACCTCTTTACCGACAAAAACGTACCGCCTAAACAAAGGCGGCACGTTGTCGGATTTCACTTCCAATGCACCAGTCATGAACGCCCGACAAACAGGTTGCTACCTTCATTATAGCGGACTTCTCTTTCTTTGTCAGCAGGCGTTTTGCCGGATTCCGCTTTTATGAGCCGTTCCATTTTGTCATAGAGCAGTTCAGAGCCGCCGCAAACCGTTGACACTTCAAAAATTGTACCGCCGATTTTATAAGTGACTGTTTCATGCAGCGGATTGCCCTTTTTCGGCAATAAATCTTCATGTTCCGTTTCTTGTTTCTTTTCCATTCCGTTCCCGTCCTTTCGTTAATTTGATAGAAGAAAAGTTTCTTAGCAAGCATAGGAAAGGGGTACCCTTTCCGTAAAATCGGGTGATTTTCGCTTGTTGGGAAGTGTCCCAAACCCTCTTAATTTTCCTCTCACTACTTACAACACCACACAAGGCGATTTTGCCAAACTTTTGAGAAAGATTTTTCAAAAACTTTTCTTGCTACCTACTACGGACAGAGAATAAAAATGCTAAAGAAAAGCAGCGGTGGCTTTGAGGTCACTGCTGCTTTTTATGGTTAATCTTAGTTGTAAATATGATTTTCTTTATAGTTCGTTCCCCATTCTTCCATAACCTTTATAATAGGACGCATAGATTCCCCTAATTCACTTAACGTATATTCAATAAAATGCCATTGACCATTGTAAAAGGTTTAGTATAATCAACAATTTCCATCTGATACCAATTATTTGAACGGTAGTCGCAACAGGGGAAGTGGGCATTTTTTCTTTTGTCAATAGAAGCATACCACTTTTCTATACAATATAGTCATGCTCATGTGCGGTAAAGTATCACACAATAACTTGACAGACGACCGCCTACTATTCCAAAAAAGTATCGGGACAAAATAAAATCTGTCCCGATACTTTTTTATACATTTTGGGCTTTATATTCCTCTCCCCAATTCCACATAGCGTCCAAAATCGGTTTCAGGCTCCTACCTAATTCTGTCAAACTGTATTCAACACGTGGCGGAACTTCTGCATAGACTTTTCGATTGACAAGCCCTTTTTCTTCCATATCCCGCAGTTGCGCCGTTAATACTTTTTGAGAAACACTCCCTATGGATTTTTTTAATTCCCCAAATCGCCTTGTTCCGGGCATTAAGTCACGCAATATGAGAACTTTCCATTTATCGCCTATCAGCATAAGGGTAGTTTCTACGGGGCAAGCTGGCAGGTTTTTTTCGGTTAGCATGGTATCTCTCCTTTTCAATAGTTTCCTTTTGGTAACTATAGCACAATAAAGTGCTTACTTTACAAATGAGCTTTACGGAATTATTATAATCTTGCAAGCAAGAAATTGCAAACAAAAAAATTTATTTATTATCAGGAGGCTATTTACCATGAATGAAGTTGTGAAGTTTTTACAGGAAAATCCCGTACAGTATCTTGCTACAGTTGGTCGTGACGGAAAAGCGAAATGCCGTCCGTTTATGTTCTGCTTTGAGCAGGACGGGAAGCTGTGGTTCTGCACCAACAACACGAAAGACGTTTATAAGGACGTTCAGAACAATCCTTACATTGAGGTTTCTGTTTCTTCTCCGGCGTATGCGTGGATTCGTCTGAATGGTAAAGTTGTTTTTGAGAACAACATGGCAGTGAAAGAGGGCTGCATGAACAACCCCATTGTAAAAGGACAGTATCAAACCGCAGATAACCCGATTTTCGAGGTGTTCTATCTTGAGGACGCACACGCGGTAATCGCTGACTTTTCCGGCAACCCGCCCAAAGAATACAACCTGTAATAGTGCGAACAGTCCTGCAAGCGAATAGGTTGCAGGACTGCTCTATATGGAGGATACATGATGACTATTCAAGAATATTTTTCTTTTATTGTAGAGAAAATTCACTCTACTGTTGTAGCTACTGTGGACGATAATAGTCTGCCTGTAACTTGTGCCATTGACATGATGGATTTTGATGAAAATGGACTGTATTTTTTGACCGCAAAGGGAAAGGAATTTTATGACAGACTGAAAAAGCAGAAATTCATAGCTTTAACGGGAATGAGGGGGAAAGATACTTTATCCTGTGTGGCTGTTTCTGTTCGTGGCAAAGTACGCGAAGTTGGAGTGACACTCCTCCCTGCACTTTTTCAGAAAAATCCCTATATGAAAGAAATCTATCCCTCTGCGGAATCTATGTCTGCCTTAACGGTATTTCAGCTTTACGAGGGAAGCGGGGAATGGTTTGATTTATCTAAAAAGCCGATTGAACGGGCAACCTTTACATTCGGAGGTGCAGAAGATAATCAGGAGCGTTATTTTGTTACAGATAAATGTATCGGGTGCAAATTATGTTATTCCCGTTGCCCGCAAAAATGTATCGACATAGAAAAGAAGCCCGTTATCATTGAACAGGAACATTGTTTACATTGTGGGAATTGTTTTGAAATCTGCCCTGTACGGGCAATCGAGAAAAGAGGTGGCAGTTTATGACGCAGCTTGAACGACTATATCTGCTCAATTCCTCTCTCTTAAATGAAATGCCACAGTATAAAAAGCAGGCTCTCACGTTTGGGGAAGACGAAAGCAATCAATTCCAGTTATTTCGTTCACTTGTAAATGTACGCCCGCCAATGCCAGCGGCTTCTCAATTCCTGAAGATACAGGACGAATATCTGCAAACAGAACTTTCCGGCAAAGGAATTACAGATGTGGAAAGTCTGACTGCCGCCACAGAAAATTTATACTTATGGCAAGGGGATATTACAACGTTAAAATGCGGTGCAGTTGTCAATGCAGCAAATAGTCAAATGTTAGGGTGCTTTTGTCCCTGTCATGGCTGCATTGATAATGCAATTCACACGTTTGCGGGAGTGCAGCTTCGGCTTGAATGTGATAACTTGATGAAACAGCAAGGGCATGAGGAACAGACTGGGCAGGCAAAAATCACGCCAGCCTTTAATTTGCCAAGCCAGTATGTAATTCATACAGTCGGACCGATTATTCAAGGAAAACTCAAACAATCAGACTGTGAACTGCTTGCAGACTGCTACCGTTCCTGTCTGGCACTTGCAGAAAAGAATGGAGTAACCAGCATAGCATTTTGCTGTATCTCAACAGGAGAGTTTCATTTTCCCAATGCGAAAGCTGCGGAAATTGCAGTACAGACAGTTAGAAACTATAAATCTCAAACGCAAAGTAAAATAAAGGTGGTATTTAATGTTTTCAAAGATATGGACTATGAAATCTACCGAAAATTATTCGGATAATATAAAAAGACTAAAACAGGAAATCGACAATGCCGACGCAATTCTGATAGGAGCAGGAGCCGGACTTTCTACATCAGCCGGTTATACCTATGACGGTATGCGTTTTCAGAAACATTTTGCTGATTTTAACCAGAAATACGGAATTTCTGATATGTATTCAGGCGGTTTCTATCCATACGAAACGCTGGAAGAATACTGGGCGTGGTGGTCGAGGCATATTTACTGTAACCGTTACGACCAGCCGCAAAACGAAGTGTATCAAATACTACTGCAACTGATACAGGACAAAGATTATTTTGTTCTGACAACCAATGTAGACCACTTATTTCAAACCAACCATTTTGATAAAAAACGGCTATTTTACACACAAGGCGATTATGGCTTATGGCAGTGTTCAAAAGCCTGTCATCAAAAGACGTATGATAATGAAACGGCAGTCCGAAAAATGATTGCTGAACAACAGAACATGAAAATTCCGTCCGAACTCATTCCCTATTGCCCTGTTTGTGGCGCACCAATGACAATGAATTTGCGGTGTGACAATTCTTTTGTTCAGGACGACGGTTGGTATCGGGCGAATAACCGATATGAGGATTTTATTCGCAGACATAAAGGCACAAATTTGTTATTTCTTGAACTGGGTGTCGGCAATAATACACCTGTAATTATTAAATATTCCTTTTGGAAAATGACAGCACAAAATCCCAATGCGGTATATGCTTGTGTTAATTTATCTGACGCTTACGCCCCGACGGAAATCAAGCGACAATCAGTATGTCTTGATGGGGATATAGGTGCGATTTTGAAAAAGGTATCTTGAAATTCAGGTGGAAATAGCAAAGCCAGCCGGAGCAGTCAACGGTCAAGATGAACGGGCTACGCCCGCCGTTGACAGCCCCGCCCGTCTTTGCTGGAAGGTAATCAAGGAGCGATAGCCCAGAGTGCTATCGCCCCTCACAATCATTTAGGAAAGGGGGAACACCCATGACAGAGTTAGAATATCAGGAACATATCCAGCATACGCACAATGCCTTTTGCAAGATTGTCATTCGTCATGCGGCGATTGATATGGCGTTGCGGCTGCGGAAACAGTGGGACAAGGAAATCTCCCTTGACTACTTGATGTATGAGAAGTTTGTTCCGTTCAGCACCACAGACGACTATTTCAAAGAGCCGGAGCCTTGCGAGGAATACCCGTTTACCGCCTGCGGGCAGACGGTTGTTCTCTATGATGGGGAACTTGCCGCCGCCCTCTCCCTGTTGCCAGAACAGGCACAGGAGGAAGTTTTTCAGTATTACTTCCAGCACAGGACACATAAGCAAATCAGTGCAGAGTACGGGCAGACCAGAAGCACAGCAGGACGGCATATCCAGCTTGCCTTGCAGCAGCTACGCCGGGAAATGGAGAAGCACAGCCATGAAAGATAGACTTCTCCCCTATGAAATCATTGTCAAGGCGTGTGAGGGCGACCCGGCAGCCATGCAAGCCGTTCTTGACCGCTACGGCCGGATTTATCCGCTACTTCTCCCGCATGAACGGATATTATAATGCCGATATGGAAAACCATATCAAAACCAAGCTGATAGAAAGTCAGATGAAATTTCGGTTTGACCGATAGCAAGTAGAAAAACCAAAGAAAGCCGTCAAGGATAAACTTTGCATTCTTGACGGTTTTCTCTGTCCTTGCTTTAAGGTAGACAAAAGTACAACCACTTGTGCTATTTATTCAGTATGATATGTTCGCATTTAGAGGGTAAAAAAGCCTTGTTTTATGCGGCTTGTAGAGTATGATAATGGCAGGGTAATGATATTATACTCATGCCCCCCAAAAATAGGCTTCTACTGCGTAACATAAGCAGACAGAAAAACAGAGAGCCGACCACTTTTGGAAGTGATTCACTCTCTGTTTTTGTTTGCAATCCTGTTTGTCAGCCGTTAAGTTCGTTTACTTTTCTTACTTCCTTATCGGTGTTCAGCAAAGGAGCGGGTATTTTTCTATTTTGCCCAGCTCTGCCGGATCCCACGTCAAAGCGGCAATGAAAAAGCGGTCAGCGACTTTATCTTAAATTGGGCGCTTGATCAGGGGCTTAAGGCAAAGCAGGACGCGGTAAACAATGTCTTTATCCGTAAAGCGGCATCCGCCGGGTACGAAGCCGCGTCTCCAGTCATGCTTCAGGCGCATATGGACATGGTCTGTGAAAAGAATGAGGGGGTAAATCACGATTTTACAAAGGATCCAATCAAATGGATGATTGAAGGAGACCTGATATCGACAGGCGGAGAGACAACACTTGGAGCCGACAATGGGATTGGGGTTGCCTGTGCAATGGCGGTGCTGGAGGATAAAACCCTGGCTCATCCACGGCTTGAGGTTTTGTTTACGGTGGCGGAGGAATCTGATTTTACAGGGGCGGCCAATTTTGATACCTCCTGGATGGAATCAGACCGCATGATCAATCTGGATCACGCTTCCGACAAGGAAATCCTGTGCGGGAGCTGTGGAGGGATGGATGCCGTTATCACTCTTCCAATCAAGCCGGAGAAACTGAAAACAGGATGGAAGACCTGTACTGTCAGGATATACGGGCTGAAAGGAGGCCATTCCGGGGAGGATATCCACAGAGGACGGGGCAATGCCAATCTCCTGCTCGGAAGGTTTCTCGCTGCGGCAGAAAAACGGTTTGCATACGGGATTTCAGCCGCCGGAGGAGGAACCTGCCGTCTGGCTATACCGCGGGAGGCAAAGGCCGATATCAGCCTGGGGGAGGCCGATATTAAGGAACTGCAAAAGCTGGCAGAGGAACAGCAAGAGATGTTTCGGAACGAACTTCAGGCAACCTCATCCTCTCTCTGCATCTCAGTTACAGAAGCCCCGGCAGCAAAATTTCAGGTTGCTCCAGAGAAAATTATTAACTTGATTCTGCTGGCGCCGGATGGGATCTGCCAGATGAATGAAATGCTTACCGGATTGGTTGACACATCGGATAATATGGGCGAATTACATATGGACAGCGAGTCGTTTCAGCTTGTATTTGAAATACGCTCGGCTAAAGACAGCCTGAAATATTTTGTTTATGACAAAATATCGCGTTTGGCAAAACTTCTGGGGGCTGACTATACCACGACCCTGGAATACGGAAGCTGGCAGTTCAGGCCCCAGTCAAAATTCCGTGACAAAGCCATTGAGGTATTCAAAAAGACTTATGGAACAGAGCCTGCCGTCCTGACGCTTCATGCGGGACTCGAGGTGGGATACTTCTTTGATGCAAGACCATCTCTGGACGCTATCGCGCTGGGGCCGGACTGCTGGAATTTCCATTCCCCGTCGGAGTGCGTGGGGATCTCTTCCGTCAGAAGGTTTTATAAGTATTTATGCACACTTTTAGCCGAGTTATATTGAGAGCCATATACATGGGAAAGGAAAGCAAAATGGATAAAGATATGAATGATTTAAAAGATAAGGAAGCCGGTGAGAAGGACAGAGACCCGGGAGGCTTAAATAAAAAGCCAAAATTAAAGGCTCTGAACCCAATGATATTCCTTGTAGTGATTATCCTTCTGTGTGCAATTGCTTCCTATGTTGTCCCGGCCGGTTCTTTTGCCCGTGTGACGAACGCGGCCACCGGAGGGGAGGTTGTGGATCCGGGCAGTTTTCAATATATGGCTAGGACTCCTGTCAGCGTATTCGCTGTGCTGATGTCGGTGACACAGGGAATGCAGAATGCCGCCTATATTATTTTCTTCCTGCTGATTATCGGAGGCACTTTTGCAATTATGGACGCAACCGGTGCAATTAATGCCGGGATGGCCAATGTAATCAGGAAAACAAGGGGCAGAGAGCTTCTGATGATTCCAATCTGCATGATTATATTCGGATGCGGCTCCGCCTTCTGTGGCAACTTTGAGGAATTTCTGGCATTTGTGCCTTTAGTGCTGGCATGCTGTTTTACGATGGGCTTTGATTCCCTTACCGCCGTCGGCATCATTTTCTGCGCTGCGTCGGCCGGATACGGGGGAGCCATGACAAATGCATTTACGGTCGGCGTGGCCCAGAGTATAGCTGGTCTTCCGCTTTTTTCAGGGATAGCGCTAAGAAGCGTCCTGTTTGTCTGTCTGTTGACCGTCAGTATTCTCTATGTCATGTGGCATGCCTACAGGGTAAAAAAGAATCCGCAGTCCAGTTCCGTGTATGAGTATGATATGCTCCATGCCCATGAACATTTAATTGATATTGATTATATGCCTAAGGTTACGACACGGTGCAAACTGGTACTCATTGTTTTCGTAGGCGGTATTGCCTATACGGTATATGGGATTATTGTCAAGAAATATTATATTGACGAGCTGTCGGCTATTTTTCTCGCGATAGGAATACTGGGCGGCTTGGTCGGCGGCCTGAAGCCAAGCAAAATCTGTGATGAATTTTTAAAGGGCTGCACCAACATGCTGTTCCCCTGTGTCATGATCGGACTGGCAAACGCCGCCATAGTAATACTGAAAAGTGCAAATATTATGGATACCATTATATATGCCCTCTCAGGTCTGCTGAATAATCTTCCGCCTTCGATTATGGCCTGCGGTATGTTTATCCTGCAGGATGTATTAAATGTTCTCGTCCCTTCCGGCTCAGGACAGGCCGCAGTTACCATGCCCCTGATGGCGCCTCTTTCGGATATGCTGGGTGTTACCCGCCAGACTGCGGTGCTGGCGTTCCAGATGGGCTCCACTTTTACCGATGTGCTGGCGCCCACCAGCGGCGAAATCCTGGCGGCGCTTGCCATGTGCAAAACGCCTTACGGAAAATGGATCCGGTATTTACTGCCGCTGTTCTGCATGTGGTGCCTGATTGCCTTCGCGTTCCTTATCTATGCGGTGAAGACCGCATACGGACCATTTTGACGGTCCGGCTTGTCATCACAGCAAGTGCGCAGATCTGTCCAGCGTGTTTCAGATCTGCGCACTCGGAACCAGATGTTCCTGTCCATTGCGCTATATCCCAAGCAACTTCTCCCTGAAAAGAGAACAAAAAAGAGGTTCTATACTGAATGTTGGGGTGTGCTGAAAAGCACACTTCCAACATTCTTTTCGTTGTAATAAAATACATCTATAAGAAGCCTCCTAAATGCATTAACCCGACCAAAGTTTAA
>Ga0129317_1000211_pt1 | contig 71497 bp, 72 predicted proteins | sample Cm1ome_FD_94430 | JGI IMG/M metagenome (GOLD analysis project Ga0129317, IMG submission 94430) | Eastern black-and-white colobus group fecal microbial communities from Wisconsin, USA - Cm1105 metagenome | ecosystem: Host-associated > Mammals > Digestive system > Large intestine > Fecal | place...
GCTTCGCCGCATTTTGGGGCTGGTTTGTCAAGTGTTTTTTTGCCTAAAAAACAGATATGTTTAATGGACATATCTGTTCTAATATAGTGATATTTTCTTATCTTAATGACATTGCCCGTCCGCCGGCCGTACCGGCGGCGTCCTCACCTGCTTAATTATCAATTAAACATTCTTTTTAAGAGCCGCGAGAATCACACACCCCACTGCAGATCCGGCCGCCACGGCTGCCAGGTACCCGATTGGATTCCCGATTGTCGGAAGAACAAAGATACCTCCGTGCGGCGCCCTGAGCGTACAGCCAAGGAGCATGGACAGACCTCCTGCTACGGCTGAGCCTGCAATACAGGATGGAATCACGCGCAGCGGATCCTGGGCAGCAAACGGGATAGCTCCCTCCGAGATGAAGGACAAACCCATAATATAGTTTACAAGACCTGACTGACGCTCTTTTACCGTGAATTTCTTTTTGAAAAATGTGGTTGCCAGGGCAATGGCCAGCGGAGGAACCATACCTCCTGCCATTACTGCCGCCATAACGTCAAAGTTGCCTTCCGCAAGCTGCGCCGTTCCGAATACATAGGCCGCTTTGTTGACAGGGCCGCCCATATCTACGGACATCATGCCGCCGACCACCATGCCAAGAATCACCTTGCTGGTTCCGCCCATGCTGTTCAGCAGATTGGACAGGCCGTCGTTGATGGCTCCGACAAAAGGATTAATAATCGTCGTGATTACAGCTACCAGAAAAATGCCGAGAACCGGATATAAAAGAATCGGTTTAATTCCGTCCAGTGATTTCGGCAGCCTGCTAAATACCTTCTTCAACAACAGGATAAGGTATCCGCCGATAAATCCTGCCAGCAGTGCTCCCAGGAACCCGGCATTCACATCGCCTCCTGCCGGATTGGCAAAAGTCATTCCCATCTTAGCCACCAGCCCGCCGACAAAGCCGACTGCCAGTCCCGGACGGTCTGCAATACTCATGGCAATGAAACCTGACAGAACGGGAAGCATCATGCCAAACGCCTGCTCTCCCACTGTCTTCAGATAGGCCGCCAGCGGCGTATTCTTACCAAAATTGGCGGGATCCAGTGAATAATCATCAAAGAGGAAGGCCAGGGCTATCAGGATGCCGCCGCCGATTACAAACGGCAGCATATGGGAAACACCATTCATAAGATGCTTATAAATGCTTCTTCCTAGATTTTCCTTGTCGGCAGATTCCGTCTCTCCGGCTCCGCCGTCTGCCGCATGATGGTAAATGGGCGCTTCTCCGGCCTCAATCTTCTTAATCAGTTCTTCCGCCTTGTGAATACCGTCGGAAACAGGCGCTATTATGACCGGCTTACCGTTAAAACGGGCCATTTCAACATTCTTATCGGCCGCTATGATGATACCGTCCGCTGCCTCGATTTCCTCTTTTGTCAGATGGTTCTGTACTCCGTCTGCGCCGTTCGTCTCCACCTTGACGGGATATCCAAGCTTCTCTCCTGTCCTGGACAGATTCTCCGCCGCCATAAAGGTATGGGCAATTCCGGTCGGACATGCCGTTACGGCAAGAATCCGGTATTTTGCCTGTCCCGCATCATTGCTGCCGGTGGCGGCAGTATTATTTTCTTCGGCATCCATCTCCGCCGTTTTCTCCGGTGGGCTGTTCTTCTTATCGCCGTCTTCCTTTGCAGGGGCAAAACGATCCGCTTCCTTATCATTGATAAGTTTCAAAAACTCATCTGCAGTTTTCGCTTTAACAAGGGCGTTCTTAAAGTCCGGATCCATTAAAACCATGGAAAGCTTCGAAAGAGCCTCCAGGTGGGCATCAGCCTCCCCGTCCGGGGCCGCTATCATGAACAGAAGATTGGCAGGGCTTCCGTCAAATGATTCATAGTTCACGCCCTCCGGCACCACCATGGCCGCCAGACCAGGTTCATTGACTGCGGCAACCTTTGCATGGGGAATGGCAATTCCGTCTCCGACAGCCGTACTTCCAAGAGCTTCTCTGGCCAGAATACCTTTCTTATATCCTTCCTTGTCATTCAGCCTGCCGCTCTTATCCATCAAATCCACAAGATAGTCAATGGCGGCTCCTTTGGAATCGACCTTCACGTCAAGAGCAATACTTTCTTTTTTTAACAGATCTGTAATCTTCATGATGTCCTCCTGATTTCTCCCTGCTTCTCATGAGCCTTTATTTGTAACAATTCAGACAGCATGAACTGTTACTGCAGCGAGTGCGCAGACCTGTCTGAACTATTACCTTTACATACTATTTTCCAGATGGTTACAGCTTCTCAAGAAGTTCAATAATATCTTTTCTTGTCGCTATTCCCTCCGAAAATGCGGTAGCGCTACCGGATGCCGTTCCCAGCTTCAGAGCATAGGCGTAATCCCGTTTGTCGAGATATCCTGCAATGAATCCGGCCACCATCGAATCTCCGGCTCCGACCGAATTCTTTACCGTTCCCTTTGCAACACCCATCTTATAAATCTCTTTCTCCTCCGTGACAAGAATCGCCCCGTCGCCTGCCATGGACACGAGTACGTTGACGGCCCCCATTTCCTGCAGCTTTCCGGCGTAGGTTATGATATCTTCATCTGATTTTAGCTCTGCACCGAACATTTCACCAAGTTCATGGTTATTCGGTTTAATCAGAAACGGATGGTATTTCAGAACATTGAGAAGCAGATCTTTCGTCGCGTCTACTACGATTCTTATCCCTTTTCCGTCGAGGCGTGACATAATTGTTTCATAAATCCGGTCGTCAATCGATTTCGGGATACTGCCGGACAGCACGAGAATATCTCCGTTTTCCAGCTTCTCCAGCTTCTCAAACAGCTTTTCCACATCACTCTCCGTGATTTGCGGCCCGATGCCATTGATTTCCGTCTCATTGTCCGACTTCATCTTGACATTGATCCGGGACATCCCGTCTTTCACACGAATAAAATCACTTGCAAATCCAAGTGTCCTGACACCACGCTCTATCTCATCTCCGGTAAATCCCGCTACGAATCCCAGCGCTGTGCTGGCATACCCCAGTTCCTTTAAAACAGCAGATACGTTTATCCCCTTGCCGCCGTAAAAAATTTCTTCCGATACGGTTCTGTTAACGGTTCCTGTCGTAAAATTATCCACCTTCACCACATAATCCAGAGCCGGATTAAATGTAACCGTGTAAATCATACGTCATTCCTCCTCTTCTATATGAAATATATTTTCATCATCTGACATCATAATAATACGTATCTTTCATTTCGTCAATAGATATCTTCATGAAATTCCATTTCTTTTCCAATTTCATCATTATGCATAATTTACCCTGAAAACCAGCATTTTAAACATATTTTTTTTAGTCATTCTGCCTATTGCCGTTTTGACAGCCGCCGCTTTGATTTTCACGGCTGGCTGCATCCCGTCTGGAATAGACACAGCCGCAGTAATTCTGACGATACAGATGATATTCCTGCGAAAGCTCTACGGAGCGTCTGTAGCCGTTCTTTTTCTTAAAATCTGAATTCAGAAAACGGACCCCGTATTTTTCCCCCGCCTCCTCGCCAATCCGGTTCAGCCTCGCAGCATCCTTCATCGGACTGATGGTGAGGGTTGTCGTGAACCAGTCAAATCCCCCCTCTTTGGCCAGCTTTGCCGCCTCATAAAGCCGCATTCTAAAGCATAAGGTACAGCGTTCGCCCCCCTCTTCGTCTTCCTCATGTCCCTTCGCCATCTGAAAAAATTCCTCCGGCCTGTAATCACCCGCCACAAATTCCACAGGATAGCCCGACGGCATCTCCCTGACCAGACGCCGAATCTCTCCCAGTCTCTCCTCATATTCATCGCGGGGATAGATATTGGGATTATAATAAAAAACTGTAATTTTGAAATATTCGGACAGGTACTCAAGAACATAGCTGCTGCAGGGAGCACAGCAGCTATGAAGAAAGAGGGTAGGGACGTCTCCTTCCCGTTTGGCCTGTGCGATGACTTTTTCCATCTCTAGCTGGTAGTTCTTTTTGTTTTCCATACGTTTTCCTCCTTATATTACAGCCGGACCGCCGTAAAAAAACAGCCTGCCGCCAAAAGCCCTATGCGCAGTACATAACTGTAATACACAATTGGCCTTCAGCACACAGGCTGCCAATAATATTCAACTTTACTGATTACAGGAAATCACGAATCCGTTTACTTCTGACCGGATTTCTCAGTTTTCTGAGTGCTTTGGCTTCAATCTGCCTGATACGCTCACGGGTAACGTTAAATTCTTTCCCCACTTCTTCCAGTGTTCTTGGATGTCCGTCTTCAAGACCGAACCGGAGAACAATAACCTGACGTTCTCTTTCCTTCAAATCTCCTAACAATGCATCGATATGCTCTCTCAGCATCACGGATTCCACATTACCTTCCGGAGTCACAACGTTGCTGTCCGCTACAAAGTCACCCAGGTTGGAATCGTCTTCCTCTCCAATCGGTGTCTCAAGCGAAGCCGGTTCCCTGGCTATCTGCATGATCTCCATTACTTTGTCTTCCGACATCTCGAGTGCTTCGGAAAGCTCTGCTACCGACGGTTCATACCCCAGTTCCAGCGTCAGCTTTCTCTGCATCTTCGACATCTTGTTAATTGTCTCAACCATATGCACAGGAACACGGATCGTCCTTGCCTGATCTGCCAGCGCTCTTGTGACAGACTGCCGAATCCACCAGGTAGCATATGTACTCAGCTTATATCCTTTTGTGTAATCAAATTTTTCAACACCCTTAATCAGGCCCAGGTTCCCTTCCTGTACCAAATCGAGAAAGCTCATGCCTCTGCCGGTATAACGTTTCGCAATACTAACTACAAGCCTGAGATTGGCCTCAATTAAACGTTCCTTTGCATTGTCATCGCCTTCCGCCTTCCTCTTGGCAAGACGCAGTTCCTCATCAGCGCTTAAAAGCGGAACTGTACCTATCTCCTTCAGGTACATGCGCACCGGGTCTTCCGTGCCGATTCCTTCCAGAAGGTCAATCGCATCAAGATCGATCTCTTCCTCTTCCTTCAGAAAATCGTCATCTGCATCATCCAGAAGCAGAGCGTCATCTTCCGCCAGTATTGTCTCATCGATTACTTCAGGGATAATGTCAATATTACTGTTCTCCAGATAACTGTATATCTGTTCCATCTGTTCTGTTGACAGATTATCCCCGGCAAAAAAATTGTTAATTTCTGTGATGTCAAGTGCGTTCTGTTTTGTTTTCGCCAGGTCGACAAGTCGTTTTAGCTTCTCTAAAAAATTTTCTTTCTCCACGAATTAACGTCCTTTCGCCTAAGAAGTTTGTAAATTATAATTCAGTAGCGGCTATCCAATCGGCTTTATTCTGAATAACCGGTTCTGAACAGCTGCGTATTGTAAATTGGTACTCGGCCTTTTATTATATACTAACCAAAATTTTTTTTCAACATATTTCTAAGCTTTTCTCTCAGTTTTTCACAAAGCTTCGACAACAGACGACGCCCGGCGCCGAATCGACACCGCCCGGCTCTTGTTTTCTATCAGAATTTCCGTTCTGCTGCCGCCGTACTCGCCGTCGAGCGACCAGTCTACCGGCTCTTGGGAAATCACTCTCAAAGTTTTGGCCCGGAACTGATATACGCAGTCGTTCTCTCCCTCGCGAAGAATCAGATAAGAAGCAATACTTGCAATATCTTTGGGTGTCCTGGGTTTACGGACAAGAAGAACCTCGAATTCACCGTCGTCCAGGGCCACATCAAGGCCGACCAGCCCCTTAAATCCTCCAATACTGATGGTATTGGTAATCATTCCGATAATAAATTCATCCTCCAGCACTTTATCTTCCCATTCAAATTTCATTCTGTAAGCTTTCAGATTTGTAACTCTTTTCACAGCCTCCAGCATATAGGCCTGATGGCCGAGAAGATTCTTGGCCTCCTGCGGCGTACTGTAGGAAACCTCTGTGAATGCTCCGAATGCCGCAACATAGACAAAATATCTGTCTTCCCCGAATCTGCCCACATCGACGGCAGTCGTTCCGCCGCTGACAGCATCGAGAGCCGCCTTCTTCATATTCTTCGATATTCCGATGCTGGACGCGTAGTCATTCGTGGAACCTGAGGGAATATATCCCAGGACAGGCCTTTTTCCCTCTTCAATCGTCATCAGTCCCGATACGACTTCATTAAGCGTGCCGTCTCCGCCGCTGCAGACTACAAGGCTCCTGCCTCTCCCGCGCCGTGATACGATCTGCATGGCATCTAACGGCTTCTGTGTTACATACACCGACACCTCATAGCCATATTTCGTAAATATATCCAATATATCAAGCAGTTTACTGCGTATCTGCTCCTTGCCCGATCTGGGATTGAACACGAAAATCATTTTTTTCATAGGCCTTCCCTCTCATTATTTCACATTAAAGCTTTTGTATACACTCCGAATGCATTTGGCAGGGGATATTTTGAAAATATTTCCTCTTTTTTTACCATATGAAACAATTCCGGATGTTCTTTTGCTATTTTAACACGGTATCCAGTCATATGCCATTCCACATGAGAGAAGATATGGACCGAGTCAGGCAGTCTCTCAGAGGCAAGAATATCCTCTTTCGGAAGCCCGAGAACTTCTGAAAGCTCCTCCTCCCCTGCATGTCCCGGAATATTGGGAAATTCATAGAGGGAAGCCAGAAGCCCCTTTCCACTCCTCTTTCGTATAGCGGCTTTATCCTCCCATTCGAGAAGAAATATTGTCTTTTCTTCAATTCTTCTCGGTTTTTTAGGAGCCTTTACCGGAATCACATCCGTCAGTTCCCCTTTTAAAGCCAGACACAGGGAATTCATCGGACATTCACCGCACAGCGGCTTCCCTGCCGGGATACACACAATAGCCCCCAGTTCAATAAGAGCCTGGTTATAATCGCCGGCCCTCTCCCTGTCCATATTATCCCTTATTAAAAGCTCATAACGCTTCTTTGTGCCTGCTTTCGTAATGTCCCCGCGATCAGCAAGCAGTCTTGATATCACTCTCAGGACATTGCCGTCCACCGCTGGTTCGGGTATCCCAAAGGCGATAGATGATATGGCTCCCGCCGTATAGCTGCCGATTCCGGGAAGCTTAAGAAGCTTATCATAGGAATCCGGCATTACCCCTCCATGCTCATCCACTATTACCTGGGCCGCCTTTTTTAAATTTCTGGCTCTGCTGTAATACCCAAGCCCCTCCCAGAGCTTTAGGAGAGTTTCCTCATCTGCCGCGGCCAGACTTATGACGTCGGGCAGTGCCTCCATGAACCGTGCAAAATAAGGTTTGACCGCCTCTACCCTGGTCTGCTGGAGCATAATCTCCGAAATCCAGACCTTGTAGGCCTCCGGTTCTTCCCTCCACGGCAGGATTCTTCTGTTGTTGTCATACCAGTGAAGCAGCGGCCCTCTGACAGCCCTTAATCTTTCATCTTCTGTTAAAGGCGTATCCGGCCGTTCCAGTGTTTTTAATTTACTATAAAGATATTCCATAATTTCCTCTGCGCCTTACAAAACGATAACCTGCACGCTACGCCCCAAAGCCAGGTTTTCGCCGGGACGAAAGACTCAGTCTCCCCCCTCACCACACCGGACAAGTCCGTTCCGTACGCGTCCTCCGGGCCTCAATAAGGCCGGGAACAGTACGCTGTTATACATAGCCGTATATGCCGCGGACAGAAACCTCGCCCGAAATCACCTGGTGGACTGCCCCGTCTTCCGTCTTCACAAGCAATTCGCCGGCATCGTTAATCCCGAGTGCCGTACCCACATATTCGCTGCCCGGCTGAAGGACACGGACGGAGCGCTGCATATTAGCCAGATGGCTGTTGTAGACGTCCAGCAGCCCAGACATATTGCCGGATTCCATAAATACGTTATAATATTTCTCGTAAGACTCCATCACTGCGCCTATCAGCTGGCTCCTCTTTACACGCTTTCCCGTCTGCAAAAGGATGGAAGTTGCCACATCCTTAATCTCTTCCGGAAGCTCCTCCATATTGGCGTTAATTCCCATGCCTGTAACCACGTAATTGATGCATTCCAGCTCGGTGCTCATCTCGGTGAGAATGCCGCAGATTTTCTTTCCGTCCGCCACAATGTCATTCGGCCACTTAATCTGAGTCTCCAGGCCGCAGGTTTTCCCAATTCCTTCCGATACGGCCAGGGCTGCCACCAGAGTCAGCATGGAAGCGGCGGACGGATGAATCTCCGGTCGGATCATCAGGCTCATCCAGACGCCCACGCCACGGGGTGACGTCCACATTCTTCCCCTGCGTCCCTTCCCCATATTCTGGTAGTCGGCCACTGCCAGCGTTCCATGAGGAGCGCCTGCCTCAGCCGCCTGCTTGGCTTCTGTATTCGTGGAACCGGTCTCGTCAAAATAGAGTACCTTCTTCCCGGCCCATTTCGTATTCATACTGCTTTCAATTTCAGCCCTGCTTAATATATCGCCGGCCATCTTCAGCCTGTATCCCTTATTTCTGACGGCTTCTATCAGATATCCTTCTGTCTCGAGCTGCTTGATCACCTTCCAGACGGCTGTTCTGGAAACATTGAACTTCTCGCAAATCTCCTGTCCCGATATATATCCTTCTGCTTCTTTAAGCATACGCAAAACTTCTGTCTTCACTTGTTTTTACCCCCACCAGATTGTAAGCGCACTAACCACACAAAGCAGGAAAAGTCCCACTCCCGCGGTCATCAGTGCCGCGCCTGCAAATCTCTTTTTCTTTTTTCCTCTGTTATTATGAAAGCGATCATAGCCGTTGGCAAAATTCAGCAATGCGGCCAGAAGAAAGATGGCCGGGAACAAAATCCGGTTCTCATCCGGATTTAAAAAAGCCAGAACTGCCAGGATGACTATCAGGATTCCCACAATAACATGAAGTGTGTCTAAAACAAAAGAAGAGACTCTTCCGTTTCTCTTTTTTTCCTGTATTACCATCCTTTTCTCTCCTTTAATGTTTTGGTCGTGCATTATCTTCAGATCCTTCTTATTTTACATAAATACCGGCCGCTTGTCAAAAAAATATTTAGTTGTGGTTGGAGGACGCGGCCGGACCGGCGGGGTCCTCACCCGCTAAAGGAAGTCTCCCGTCAGCTTTCAGTAAAGATTTATGGATTTCCCGGGCCAGTTCATCCGCTTTGTAAACACGGTATCGGCTGATTTTAAAAGTAACTGCAAGCTCCTCCAGTATTGCCAGATACATATCCTTGTAATCCCAATCCGGCTTCAGCTTGAGCTCCCTGGCCAGCTCCGGGAACACATTCTCCGTATAAAAACGGTATCCGTCGAGATAAGCAAGCGCCTCTTCATCCAGGACAGATTCCAGATAAATCTTTAAGAGTTCCAGTTCAGACATCATCCTGTCAAAATAATATGGTTCCTCATACGGGGCATAGATATAATATCTCCGTCCGTCCAGGCCGTATAGGAGGCGCGAGGCCTCCAGATACCCAAGCGCCATATTCTTCCTGCTTCTTTTTTTGTCAAATTCAAGCACTCCGCCCAGCTCTTCCCTAGGGGCGATGTGGTAGATATTGGTCCCTTCCGGTATCTTTACTTTCTTTTCACGGTCATAGCCGGGTCCGTAGATTCGGACTACGATCACGTCCTGATAGCCACGGTCAACCAGCACATCGAGAGGAACATTGTTAAAACCGCCGCCGTCCGTATAGAGCTTTCCGCTCAGCTTCTCCGTCTTAAAAACAGGGAAGAATGCGCTGGCCAGTAAAATTTCCTCCATCTTACCCTCTGATGCAGATTTGACGTCTATATTAAGGAGCTTCATATCGGATACTGAAAAAGTCGTTGCAAACAGTTCACAATGGGAATTCCTGATCTTTTCCTCATCTACGGTTTCATGAAGCAGCTTTTTAAGAGGCGTAATATCTACTCCGCGGTCTTTAATCAGTTTCTTAATTTCCTCGGCCGTCTCCAGGATACTGCCAGTGTTCATATTAAAATCCATAACCGCAGAATAATTGATATTATGCCAGATATCCTCCGCTTTCTCCGGATCATCCATGCAAATCAGCGCCCCGTTGAGTGCCCCTACCGACACGCCCGAGACGCCCTTTAGCTTGATTCCGGCTTCCCTGAGCGCCCTCCAGGCGCCTATCTGGAAAGAGCCTTTAGCTCCGCCTCCCTCCAGTACCAGCCCATATTCTCTGGATAAATCCAGTTTAATCTTATCCTGGCCCAGGTTGACTTTCCTGACCATCCTGCGCCGGCTGCTTTCCGGCTTTTTCTCATTCTCCATTGTTCCACCTGTACAGGAAAAACCGGATTGCCTCGAGCATTTCCTGACTGCCTCGGACTAATCCGGTTTTCTATTATTCCTGCTGCCTATTACGCGTTGCCGTTACTGTCGTCCTTCATTCCGACCTCTGCAAGAGACTTTACGAGGCCCGCAATTCCCTGAATCTCAGAGGGAATAATGATTTTAGTCGCTTTGCCGTCCGCTGCCTTCGCAAAGGCCTCAAGGCTCTTAATCTGGAGTACCGCATTATCGGCTCCGGCCTCCCGGATATAGCGGATACCGTCTGCATTCGCTTTCTGTACCTTGAGAATCGCTTCCGCTTCACCTTCCGCCTCGCGGATCCTCTTCTCTTTTTCTGCTTCCGCACGGAGAATTGCTGATGCTTTCTCTGCCTCTGCTTCCAGGATTACCGACTCCTTCTGGCCTTCTGCAACCAGAATCGCTGATTTTTTCTCACCTTCCGCACGCAGGATAACTTCACGCCGTTCACGCTCTGCCTTCATCTGCTTCTCCATCGCATCCTGAATGGCTGCCGGAGGAATGATGTTCTTAAGCTCCACACGGTTTACCTTGATGCCCCACGGGTCGGTGGCGATATCAAGCGCGGCACGCATCTTTGTATTGATAGTCTCTCTGGACGTCAGAGTCTGGTCAAGCTCCAAATCACCGATTATATTACGGAGCGTTGTAGCTGTAAGGTTCTCAATCGCCATGATAGGATTCTCCACCCCGTATGCAAACAGCTTCGGATCCGTAATCTGGAAAAAGACTACCGTATCAATCTTCATTGTGACATTATCTTTTGTGATAACAGGCTGCGGTGCGAAATCCACTACCTGCTCTTTCAGAAGAACTCTCTTTGCCACCCGGTCAATAAACGGCACTTTAAAATGAATGCCTACAGACCATGTTTCCAGATAAGCTCCTAAACGCTCAACGACAAGTGCCTGTGCCTGCGGTACAATCCTGATGCATGATGCCAGTACCAGCAGGACGATAATCGCAAGAATGACAAAACTTATAAATGCTCCCATATGCTATTACTCCTCCTCAACTTTGCTTACAATCAATTTTACCCCATTGACTGCGTCTATCTTTACCATAGTTCCTTCTTTAATCGGCTTCCCGTCGGACGAACGCGCCGTCCACTCCTGCCCCGACACAACAGCGGCTCCCGTAGCCAGATCATTATCCACGTCGGCCGTGATTCTGGCTTTCTTCCCGATGAGTCCCTCCACATTGGTTTTAACCGTCTTCTTATTGACGAATCTCAGCGCAAAGGGCCGGGTAAAGAAAAGCAGCGCACAGGAAATAATAAAAAATGCCGCCATCTGAACATTATAATTTGCTCCGAGTAAAGCCAGTAAAAAAGCGATAATTGCACCTCCGGCAAACCAGATGGTCGTAAGCGCCATTGTTGCAGCTTCTATCCCTATCAGAATCACAAAAGCTGCCAGCCAGATTATCCATGCCATACTTTCTTCTCCTTTCTTAACTAAAGGAAATACTCCTTGATACTATTATAGTATTTTTTCAGACATTTAGCAACATATGGCAGAATATTCTAAACTTACATTTTTATTACTCATTTATAAACTAAAAACTAATATTTTATTAAATATTAATTTCTTCTCTGCCGTGCAGTCTCAAACATGAGAATGGAGGCTGCCACAGCCGCATTGAGGGATTCTACCTGACCGGCCATCGGAATCCTGACATAGCAGTCCGCCATCGCCGCCGTCTCCTCCGTAAGTCCGTTAGCCTCATTGCCGATGAGAAATCCCGTATCCGTACGGTAATCTTCATTCTCGTAGCTTACCTTCCCCTTTAAGTGGGCGGCATAGAGCCGGATTCCCTCCGCTTTAATCCTGCCGATGGCCTGCTGCCAATCTTCCACATAGACAAAGGGAACACGGTAGATAGAACCCATTGTGGAACGTATCACCTTCGGATTATAAATATCAGCCGTTGCACTGTTCATGACTACCCCGGTGATTCCTGCGCCTTCACCGGCCCGCAGGATTGTTCCCAGATTCCCGGGATCCTGGATTGTCTCAAGAATCATCAGGTGGGCAGGATTGTCCCTCTTTATCCCATCCCCTTTCACAATTTCATTAAGAGAATGGGAAAGCTGAGCGGCCACCGCCAGAATTCCCTGGGGCGTCTGTGTATCCGACATATATTTCATTACATCGTCGGACACCTCCTCAAAACAGATCCCTTGTAAAAGCTCCGACGCCTTTTCACCATGCTGCCTCAGAAAGCTCTCCGAAACATATGTCTCCTTCAGCCTGTCCTTCGGCAGCTCGGCAAACATCTTTGCCCCCTCCACAATAAACAGTCCCTGTTCCCTCCGTATCTTTGCTTTTTTCGCCAGCGCAGATACCGACCTCACTCGGTTATTTCCGGTACTCGTTATCATCTGTGTCCTCCGTAATGACCATAAAACTATATTTCAATCTGTTCCAGCTCCTCCAGCCACAGCCTGCTGCATGCATCGCTTGGCATCCTCAGATCCCCACGCGGAGACACGGCCGCCGAGCCGACCTTCGGACCGTCAGGAAGACAGGAACGTTTAAACTGCTGGCTGAAAAATCTTCTGTAAAATACCTTCAGCCATTTTAAAATCACTGCATTATCATAAACTCCTTCAAAAGCCATGACGGCAAGGCGGTAAATCTTTCCCGGATGGTAGCCGTAGCGCAGAATATAGTACAGATAAAAATCATGCAGCTCATACGGACCTACCAGATCCTCCGTTTTCTGAGCTATCTTTCCGTCTTTCTCAGGCGGCAGAAGTTCCGGACTGACCGGGGTATCCAGCACATCGAGCAGTACCTCCGAAAGCTCTTTCTCCCCGCAGGTATCGGCAAAATACCTTACCAGATGGCGTACCAGCGTCTTTGGAACGGAGCTGTTGACTCCATACATGGACATATGGTCGCCGTTGTAGGTAGCCCAGCCCAGCGCCAGCTCCGACATATCGCCGGTACCAATCACCATCCCGTTATATTTATTGGCGATGTCCATCAGGACCTGGGTCCGTTCCCTGGCCTGGGAATTTTCATATGTCACATCATGAACGGAAGAATCATGTCCTATATCGCGGAAATGGTTTGCCACCGCATCCTTTATGTCTACCTCCAGAAGGGAAGCACCCAGCTTTTTTGTCAGATAGCAGGCATTGTGGTAGGTTCTGTCCGTAGTCCCGAAGCACGGCATTGTGACGCAGATAATCTTATCCCTGGCAAGCCCCAGCAGATCAAAGGCCCTGACCGTGACAAGCAGCGCCAGGGTGGAATCGAGTCCGCCGGAAATACCGATTACCGCACTCCTGCATCCCGTATGCTTTAATCTCTTCTTAAGTCCCATGGCCTGAATGGAAAGAATTTCCTCACACCTTCTGTTCCTGCTCTCCTCATCCTGCGGCACAAATGGGGATGGGTCGATAAAACGCTCCGGCCTGTTTTCATCCTCATACAGGCTAAAGTCGATAAATACATAATTTTCCCGCCCCGCCGTCTGATAGGTAGTCATTCTTCGGCGCTCACATTCCAGGCGCTCCAGGTCCATGTCCGCATAGACAGTCTCATTTTCAAAGCGGCGCGATTCTGCCAGCATGGTACCGTTCTCAGCAATAATATTCTGCCCCCCGAAAACCAGATCCTGGGTTGATTCTCCTTCACCTGCATTGGCGTAGATATATCCGCAGAGCAGTCTTGCCGACTGGCCCGAGATAAGGCTCCTCCTGTAATCGCTCTTGCCTGTCGTCTCATCACTGGCGGAACAGTTTACAATCACCGTGGCTCCGGCCGAAGCATGGCCGATACTGGGCGGATTCAGCACCCAGACATCCTCACAGATCTCTGCTCCCACCACCAGGTTCTCCACATTGGCACAGTTGAACAGGATTTTGCTCCCCATCAGAACATAGCCGTCCTCCCAGGGAACTGCCACCGGCTTTTCAAATCCCGGATTAAAGTAGCGCAGCTCATAGAATTCAGAATAGTTCGGCAGGCACATTTTGGGAATAAGGGCAAGCAGCTCCCCGTCCTGAATGGCGGCGGCTGTATTATAGAGCTTGTTATTATACTCCCACGGAACACCGGCAAATACCAGCATGTCGCTTCCTGCCGTAAAATCCACCAGCTTTTTCAATTCTTCCCTGGCCTTTGTGAGAAGCGGTTTCTGGTTAAACAGTTCCCCGCATGTATATCCGGTCAGAACCAGCTCAGGAAATACCATGATTTTGGCTCCGCGTTCCCTTCCCTCTATGATTCTGCAGCAGATCTGCTCTCTGTTATATTCCACATCCGCTACTTTTACTTCCGGTGTTGACGCCGCAACACGGATAAAACCGTCCTTCATATTCATTGTCTCCTTTGCAGGTTATATGTCAAATCAAATTGCCATTTTATTCAATCTCTTATTTTAAATACAATAGCAGAAAATGTCAATTTATTAGTGTTCTCCCGGTAACATTGTTACAGTTCAGCCTCTGGCCAAACTGCAACAAATGATGCACAGAAACGGAAAAAAACGCCTCGCGGAATACATCATAGCCGAACTGTTACCTTCCATTTTCCCCATTTCATATAAATAATATCCATCAGAATCGTTGTAATCCACGTTATCGGATAACACCATAAAACAGCCTCGTAGCTTGGAAACACCGGTATTATTAATTTTATGTAAATCATTCTGAGCACGCACATGTTTCCGACGGAAATCAGCATTGTTTCCATCGATTTGCCCGCTCCGCGCATGACTCCCATAAGAATCTGATGTACAGCCAGCACAGCATAGAATCCGACCAGGATACGCATCGTAATCATGCCGTTGTGAATCACCCCGGGATCGGATGAGAAAATGGAAAGCACACGCTCCGACTCGAAAAACAGCAGCAGAGAGATCAGCGCCGATACCGATACGCAGATGATCATTCCCTGCTTAATTCCTTCCCGAATCCGCTCCGGTTTTCCCGCTCCGATATTCTGTCCGGTAAAAGTCGTAGCTGCCATGCAAAAACTCTGCATCGGCAGTACCACAAAGCCGTCCACCTTATTATACGCCCCGAATCCAGCCATCACGGTGGAGCCGAAAATATTGACATTGGCCTGCACCACCACATTCGAGAGGGAGATAATGGACTGCTGGATGCCGCTTGGGATCCCGAGGCGGAGAATCCGTTTCATCATACGTTTATCTATTTTGATTTTTCTAAGTTCCAGCCGGTAAATATCTTTTGTCCTCATCAAAGCTGACATAACAAGTACGGCCGACACAAACTGCGAAATAATCGTCGCCCATGCCACGCCGTCAACTCCCATATGAAAACCGGCTACAAAAAGGAGATCAAGGACAATATTGGTAACAGAAGAAATGCACAGGAATATAAGAGGCCGCCTGGAGTCTCCCACCGCCTGCAGGATACCGGCCCCCATATTGTATAACAGATTGAACAGCGAACCCAGAAAATAAATCCTGAAATAAAGGACAGATGTGTCGAGAACCTCCGGCGGCGTCTTCATCAGCCGCAGAATAGACGGTGAGAACACGATGCCCACAACCGATAAAAGAATGCCTCCGATGATGCTCAGGGCTATGGACGTATGAACCGCCCACCCCATCTTGTCCTCGCTCTTTGCCCCGTAATACTGGGAAATAATAACGCCGGATCCGACAGCAATTCCCATGAACATTCCAATAATCAGGTTGATAAGAGGCGTGCTGGACCCTACCGCCGCCAGGGCTTCACTGCCGATGAACTGCCCCACAACAATGGAATCCACCGTGTTGTAAAGCTGCTGGAACAGATTGCCTATCAGTAACGGAATCGAAAAAATAACGAGCTGTTTCCAGATTACTCCCTCTGTCATCAGAACACTGCCGTCTTTTTTCCCTTTCATCCTACTCACTTTTTCTCCCTCCTTATTATTTTCCCCTCGCCGATGCCAGTTCCCTGACCACCTCTCCGGCGATCAGCAGACCGGCCGCCGGCGGAACAAATGCGATGCTGCCCGGCACCGAACGGCGCGAGCTGTTCTCCGATATCTCCTCTCTGATAAGCTGCTCTTCCAGCTCAGGCTCCGGTTCCACCGGCTTCTCTGTGGAAAACAGCACCTTCAGCCTTTGAATCCCCCTACTTTTCAGTTCCTTCCTCATTACCCTGCAGAGCGGGCAGACAGACGTCTCCGATATATCAGCAATCCGGAACAGTTCCGGATGCAGTTTATTGCCTGTTCCCATTGATGAAATAAGCGGTATCCCTGCCTCCCCGGCATACTGGGCCAGCGCCAGCTTCGCCGTCACCGTATCGATTGCATCCACAATGTAATCCACCCGTCCCGCCGCCAGGAAAATTTCTTGAATATTGTCCGTCAGAATGAACGTTTCAAAAGTCATGGTCTGCGTATCCGGGCATATTTCCCTGATAATCCCTTCCATTACCTTCGTCTTTTTCATCCCCACCGTACTGTGGTAGGCAACGCACTGGCGGTTGATATTCGTCACTGAAACATCGTCATTATCTATCAGAATCAGACGTCCGACGCCGCTTCTGGCAAGCGCCTCGGCGCAGTGGGAGCCGACGCCTCCGATTCCAAAGACTGCCACCGTACTTTCCCTCAGCTTTTCCATCCCGCTTCTTCCCAGTATCAGTTCCGTCCTTATAAATTCACGTCTCTGTGCCATATCCATCCGTTAAACCTCTCTACTCCATCGGAGCATGATAAAACTTGCCATAAAACTGCTCCGTCTTAAACACGTTAATAATTACATGGGGATCTACTTCCCGCATCAGCCTTATAATATCATCCACCTCATAGGAAGAAATTACCGTGTGAAGCACATACATCTTCTTCCTGCTGTAACCGCCCACAGCCTCCACGCAGGAGATTCCGTGCTTGCAGACCCGGATATACGCCTCCATCATCTCGTCGGCCTTCTCCGTCGTAATCTGCAGAGTCACCCTGTCATACCTGTGGTGGAAGGTCGAAATCGTCTTAGTGGATATGAACTGGAAGAGAATCGAATACGCAGCGTTCATCCATCCGAATAACAAGCCGAATATGCAGTAAAGCACACAGTTCCCGATAAAGACCTGTCCCCAGATGGAACGGCCCGTTTTATTTGAAACATAGAGGGCGATAAAGTCGGTTCCTCCCGAAGAGGCATTGCCCTTCAGGGCTATCACAATGGAAATTCCCATTAAAAAACCGCCGAATATAACATTCAGAACCGGGTCGTCAAACAGCGGTTCAAAATGCAGGAATTGCAGGAATCCGCTGGTAAGGAAAACCTGGAACAGGGAAAAAGCCGTAAACCTTACACTGATGCCGCGGCTGCAGATAATCGCCACCGGAATATTAATGCACAGCATTCCGAGTGATGTGGGAAAGCTTATTCCCCATGTAGAGGTCAGCATTTCCACTAAGATTGCAATACCGGTAAATCCGCCGGACAAAAGCTCCGCCGGCCGGATAAAAGCCTGTATAACAAAAGCCTGCAAAACAGCAGAAATAACGACTGCCAGAAATGTAATGACATTTCTGACCGCTTTCATTTTCTGTATCTGCATGGCCCTGTCTTTAATTTCCTGCGCTTTTCTGGCTATCTCGCCTGTCTCCGCCTCTTTATCCTCTTCCGACGGATTATCTGCTCCTGCCGTATTATCTGTCTCCGCCGTAATACCCGTATCTTCTGTAATACCTGCATCCTCTGTATTATCTGCTTCTCTATTTTCAGGCTGCCCTGCGGCGCCTTTGCTTTCGTACATCCTGTTGCTCTCTTCCGCTCCTAATCCCTTCTTTTCGATGTCTTCGGAACTCATTCTATACCTCCTGACGGTAATTTTTATAGTTGGCGGTACAAAGCGCATACTGCGGACCTTTCACCGCCATGTAAAAAAAGGAACCGCCTTTCCCCCACAGAAGGCAGTTCCTCCGGTCACGTTCACTAACCGTTACATCAAATAGTTTATTGCTTATGTAAATATAACATTTTATACTGTTTTTGTCAATCAAATCCTGTCAATATGCACAAATCTTTTTTGCCGGAGGAAACTACCCGATATTATATTTGATTTCCTGCGGACTTATTCACTCATAATTTTTAGAAATTTACACATACTTTCCATAATTCTAAAATTCATTTGCATAATTCTGGATGAGAGGAGCTATTTTATGAAAATCTCAAATAAACTGGAGACCAATATGCAGCGCTTTGAAAAGCTGCTGCGTCCCGATATCAACTTTGATGTGGTATACCGTGTCATCCGCGTCGGCGGACGGAATGCCTGTATCTATTTTATTGACGGTTTTACAAAGGATGATACGCTGCTTCGTATCCTCCAGTCCTTTGGGAGCATTAAACCGGAGGCAATGCCTGATACGGCACACGAATTTTCCAAGCTGTACCTGCCATACGGCGAGATAGGGCTGGAGACGGAGGAAGACCTCCTGGTAACCCAGCTTCTGTCCGGCGTGCCATGCATGCTGATTGACGGATATGAGCAGGCATTCACCATAGACTGCCGCACATACCCGGCCAGAGGCGTCAGCGAACCGGAAAAGGATAAAGTGCTGAGAGGATCCAGGGACGGTTTCGTCGAGACTCTGGTTTTTAATACGGCGCTGATCCGCCGTCGTATCCGCGATCCGAAAATGCGGGTCGAGATTATGAATGCAGGAGAAAGCTCCCACACCGATATTGCCATCTGCTATATGGACGGAAGAGTTGACGAGGATCTTCTGGCTAAAATAAAAGGCAGAATTGAGAAACTCCATGTGGATGCCCTTACCATGAATCAGGAAAGCCTGGCGGAGTGCATTTATCCGCATAAATGGTACAATCCTTTTCCAAAGTTCCGTTTTTCCGAGAGGCCGGATACTGCGGCTGCATCCATCCTGGAAGGCAATATCATTATACTCGTGGATAACTCCCCTTCCGCAATGATACTGCCGTCATCCATCTTTGACATTATTGAGGAAGCAGACGACTATTACTTTCCGCCTATTACGGGAACTTATCTGAGGCTGTCCAGAATGCTGATATTCTTTCTGACGCTGTTTCTGACGCCTCTGTGGCTGCTCTTTATGCAGAATCCGAGCTGGATTCCCGAATGGCTTGCCTTTATCCAGGTCACCGACGATGTCCATGTGGCCCTGATATTCCAGCTCCTGATTCTGGAGTTTGCCATCGACGGCCTGCGTCTGGCTGCGGTCAACACCCCCAGTATGCTGACAACGCCTCTGAGTGTCATCGCCGGTATCGTCCTCGGCGAATATTCGGTTAAATCGGGCTGGTTCAACAGTGAAACCATGCTCTATATGGCTTTTGTCACCATTGCAAACTATTCCCAGACAAGCTTTGAGCTGGGATATGCCTTAAAGTTCATGAGGGTGATGCTCCTTTTGCTGACCGCTTTCTTCAATCTTTGGGGCTTTATCGCAGGAACCGTTATCAGTGTCCTGTGCCTCATATTCAACAAGACGATTGCCGGAAAAAGCTATATCTATCCACTGGTTCCATTTAGCTTCAGTGAATTAAAAAAGCGGCTTGTGCGCAACCGGCTTCCCCATGAGGAAAAAAGAGAATCATGATTCCACTCTCTTTGCCACCACAAAGAATCTCCCGTCTTTCTGGGTATACTCACAGGTGGTAAGCGTGATAAGCCGGTCGGGCCAGACAGCCTCCGCTCCGGTATCATAAAAACGGTGAATTTTCAAGTAATTCATCAGCTTTTCATATTGCTCCTCATCTTTTGCCAGCAGCATGGTCTTAAAGTCTTCATCCAGCCGGGAAGCCGGCTGCTTGAAGGCTGCGATCACCTGGTAGGTTCCTGTTTCTGCCAGCGTATCAAATTTAACATAGGGATGGGCTTCCTGGAATTCACGGCTGTTGTATTTTTCGATTTCGGCAAACATATCCCCGTTTTTCATATGATGGCCATAAATCAGAATGTTTGGTGTAGATTGATCCACCCGGCAGTCCCCGTCTATGAAAATCATTCCATAGGAGGATTTCTCTTTGTCAAAATTCCGGTTGATATAAAATTCCGGTTCGTCTGGGGTATACATGACCGGATAGTCCACCTTCGTGCCTTCGATACGAATCCATCCCTGCATATCCGGATTCTGGCGGTTCAGAGCCTCGTACTGTGCCAGTCTCAGACGATTCTGCCGTTCCTTCTCTTCCGCCGCATCGAGGCCTGAATATTCTTCCGTTTCATAAACGGCAGAGTCCATCACCCGGTAGACATCTTCAAGGGCTTCCTGGCCCTTTCTGTAATCCAGCTCCTTTTTTACCAGCTTATACCCGAGAAACAGTGCCGCCGCTATCCCAAGCAGGGCAATCAGAGTAAACACGTGCTGCATAAATTTTCTGCCCATCTCCTTCTACCTCCCAATCTAAGAAAGAATCTCGCTCGCGGGATTCTACGCCTGCGGCGGGTCGCTTCGGCGACATTATTCCCTACCGCCGCTGTGCGATCCTCCGCGGAGCGGTTTTTATTTAACAGGAGGACTTTCCTGTTAAATAAAAAAGAGCAGCGGTTCGTATCCCCCCGCTGCTCTTCAATTAAAACTGCTCTGTATTTAAAAATTATTGCTTTTGAACACTGTAACGTTTTTTCATATAGAGTGCGCCGGCTGCAATCAGCAGGGCCAGCAGAATACCGAATATGTATCCGCTGATGCCGGTATCGCCCATCCTCGGGATATTAGCCAGAGGAACTCCGGAATCCAGGATGACGATACTGCCGTCTTCTCCGGTCCAGGGTGAAAGCGGAACTTCCGAATCAATAATCTCTGTCACACTGCCCGGTCCATTGTTGGAGTTTCCTCCGCCGGACGGGCCGCCACCGCCGCCACCGCCTCCTCCTCCGCCGGAGGGTGTGGTTCCCTCAACACAGAAGACCCAGTCTACCGCATCAAAGGTATCAATGAAATCATTGTCAAAGGTCGGGCCGGGAAGTTTCAGTGTAATCACCATATTCTTCTGTGTACCTGCCGCAAAGCTTCCGAGAGCAATGCCGTAATTACCGGCTGTCATCGACTCGTAACCCGCCTTTGGCTTCACTCCGTCGGCGCTTCCCTCATAGATAACCTTATCGTCGAGCTTCAGCGTCATCTCTATCTGATCCAGGATATCGTTACGGAAGGTCTTGCCGTCGGCGGACGCCGTACTCTTATCCCTGACCGCGGTCGTTCCGTCGGCACTGGTAAAGTCAGCATATGCCTTCAGGTAAATGGTAACAGCCCGGCTGCTCTTATTGGAGAGCGCCACCTGATTGTCTATCGTATCACCCGGCATCAGCTCCTTCATGTTGGTGAAGAGATCCTTATCCTGGTATCCGACCACGACATCGGTATCGCCGGCGTATCTGCCACTGCCATTTACATCAACTGAGTCTGCAGCGAGTGCAGTCATGCTGCTCATTCCCACGAATGCCGCCGCCCAGAAGCCCGCCATTATCCGTTTTAATAGATTTCTTTTCATAGCATCAAACCTCTCTCGCTGCTAATCATGGTTATTTGGTTTTCAGGCGCTCCCCCTAACAGAGGGATTCCTGACCTGAAATAGCTTTTATTGTGATTAAACAAAGAGTATTATTCCTCGGTCTCAACGTCATAACTGATGATATTACCACTGCCCAACTCGAATGCCGCTTTGCAGCTTGTTACATTATCGCCAAGATTATCAGACTGTATAGCTTCCGCGTCCAAACGAACTGTGATTTTCTTATCAGCAAAATTCTCGTTATTTGCTTTAGCCGGGTCGATTGTGATATCCGTCATAATCTTCTCTGTCCAATTGCCCGGTGTGACAATATCTTTATAATAGTAATATCCGTCATCCCCCTCTTCCCAGTTTGAATTTCTACCAATTATATCCATATACTCAGGCTTGCTAATTTCATTCTCACCCTCAAGAAATACAATCTTAGCTCGAATATATGCAGCATTTTTACCTTCATTCTTAATACGAGCCTCTTTATCTAAATTCTGTCCAGGTGTAACCGGAGTTTCTGTTCCAAACTGTATACCGGTATATTTGTCGGTAATCTTCTTCTCAACATTTCCGTCACCTTCAAACCATGCAATATCTACATTGCCGGTTGTTACTACGTTCGTTGCCGTCTCAGTATCTGTAAACCATGCCAAGGTTCCTCCAACTGCCAAAGTACCAACTAATGCCGCTGCTGCTAAGGAAAGGACTAATTTTTTCTTCATTATTTTTTATACCTCCGAATTTTTCAGTTTAATATTTTCACAATTCTTTTATAAGCTTCTTCTTTATCCGTTATTACTTTGTCATCGCCTTCCATGCATCTTCCTCAGTTAAGTTGGCAGCCTGGATTGCCTCTGCATCTACCTTGATATTGAAAGAATTATTTGCAAAAACATTATCCCATTCTTCGCCCGGAATCTGAATGTCTGTAAACACGGTGAAAACCACATTCTCGCCATTGGTCATGATGTTATTGGAGGCACTGTTTTTATAATATACGGTTGTGCTGTATGAGCCATCCTCATTCTTGGTCCATTTCGCATTTTCGTCAAGGCCTATAAATTTAATATCGTTTTCCGCTTTCTCATCTTCAAAGGTAGCCATAACTGCCTCGTCGCCGCTTACTGTAATAACGGCTCTGACGTATGCGTCATTCTCATTATTTTTGATTGTAACTGTTTTCTGGAATTTGTCGCCCGGCATAATATCCTTATATTTTAAGCCGTCTTCTTCGATTACGCCGTCTTCTCCGCCATTTTCACTAAGCGTAATATCCACATTTCCCATTGTTACTACATTTGTCGCCGTCTCTGTGTCCGTAAACCAGGCCAGAGTTCCTCCTACTGCCAGGGTTCCAACCATTGCCGCTGCCGCTAATGCAAGTGCATATTTCTTTTTCATCTTTCTACCTCCAAATAATTTTCTATTTTTTTATATTATAAAATCATTATTACTTCCTTTTTCAGATACCCGGGCATTCCCGGAATAACCGTTTCCATTCTTACAGGCCGTTTACAATTTGGAATGCCTGGTATGCCGCATCTGCGCCTGTCGCACCGCCCACATCGATTCCTTCGACCTGTACGGCTTCAGATACAATCGGTATAGTCAGCATGTCGAATGTAATGCCGTCCGGCAATTCTACCTTCCCGTCTCTCATCAGGCCGGGATAGGTAACTGAAGTCAGAAACTCCACATAATCCCCCCGATTCAGCGTTTCCGACAGATACCAGTATCCGTCGTCTTTGCGGGTCCATACTGCAGACGTATCTTCCGTGTCTGATGCACGTGTTATTAAAACAGACATTTCGTTGATTGTATTCCATGCTGCAATATTCACACCGCTCTCATTGCCAGGATATATAATCCAGGCGCTTCCGTCCTGCTCCTGCCCTTCGCTGTCCGTGTACTTGTATGTCACGGTTGGGATATCCGCCCTGATTCTGACATAACATTCCGATTTTCCGGCTGCTCTCACTCCGATGTCATTCTTTGTAAGCCCATCTACCTTCTCATTAATATCGATTTGGATTTTACCGGTTGTGATACTGTTAACCGCCGCCTCAATATCGGTAAAGAATGCAATGGTTGTGCCGATTGTAAGGATTGCGATTAGCAGCAATGCCAAACCGAAATGCATCGGTCTTTTCAACCACTTAACTTTGTTTTTCACTTGACTGCTCCTCCTCCTTTTCCGGCTTTAGAAGCTCCGGTATGATCTGCAGCAGGATAAATACAATGATATATGCGCCTATACAGAAAATTCCTTTCATTGTCCGCATATAGAGCGGAATATATCCAACCATTGGCACCGACATACCGGCTTTTCCGATTACATTTTCAAATGGAACCGGGGCTAAATCTTCTACCTCATTGGCATCGCCTTTTGTCTTAAATTCCCGTGTCTCTTCGTTTACCTCGATTACACGGTGGGTGGCTATCGCATTATCACCCTTCCGGAAGGTGATAGGGTCACCGACCGCTATCTCCTCCGGGGTGAAATGCTTATCTACGATTACCACGCTTCCCACATGGTAATATGGCTCCATGCTGCCGCTCATGACAGCATAGATATCATTGCCCATTACCTTCGGTACTATCATGACTGCACCGATGGCAATCACGATAAGTACCATTATTACTGATATAAAATTACATATTTTTGTTACTGCCTTTACCATGATCCCTACTCGCCTTTCTATTTTTATTTGCCGCGACTAGTTCTCATTGCTGTCGTCTTCCTCCGCTTTACTGCTTCCTGTAAAAAGAACTGCAAGCGGAAGGGCTTCACGTTTCGGAATGCTGTTGTTTTCTGTCGGGAATCCACCCTCGTCTACCGTATTTACTTTAACCTTCACATCTGTAAAATAACCTTCACCGCTCTTATAGTTGTGGAATTCCACTTTGGCGTCAGCACCAGGCTCAGTCCCAGGTACTACAGAGGCTTCCTTGGTATCATCAACTGCTGTATACTGCAAATACGGTATCTCTTCAATCACGTAGCTGCCCACCGGCACCTTAATGTCTTTTGATGCGGCTGAACTGTTCGCATTTACTGTCACCGACGCATAGAAGGTTTCTTTTGTATCAGTATTTGTTACCTTAAAGGTAAATGTAAGGTCGTGATCTGCACTTACTAATGAATCAGCCTCTGAATCTGCAACTATCATCTTACTGATTCTCAGTATTCCAGACTTCACTGTGACTAAATTCGTAAATGTAACTGCCTGGTTCTTATTAATCTCCTCGGCAAAATCATATGTCATTGTGGCATTGGCACTACTCGCCAACTGTGTCTTTACGTTGTCCTTATCAACACGTTCCACAACAGCTCCGGTACATTTAACTTCATACTGAGCCGGAATGGTGTTTCCTCCGGTTTCTGTTATCTGGTAAGATGCACCATTCGGTATTTTAGAAAATACGATTTGGTCACCAGGCGCCAGTTCAAAAGTCTTATTACCTTCTGATAACCTTCCACTCTCTTCTCCACCGGTAGCTTTCCTTGTAATCATGTATGGAACCAAAAGTATTTCTTTATTCTTATCTGTGAAAACTGTCTCGAACTCAAACTTTCCTGTTATATCCGCAGAGCTCTCGGCTAATTTCTTTTCAATTGTAAGTGTCCTGTTTACGTATGAATTGTAACATTTCACTTCTAATTCTGCCTTTTCCGACAGGGTAAACTCTGGTGATTCTTTATTTGAGTCGCTGGTTTTTCCCTTAGCTCCCACTTTCCATAATGTTTCATCCGAATTGATATCTCCTTCAGCCGTCTCGATAAACTTAAAGATATCATTAGCGTATTTAGGATGAATATTTAATTTTACGGAACCAGCTCCTTTTATTATGATTCTGTTATCCTGCTCTGCAGAACCTCCAGTGAAATCCTGGAATTCCTCCCAGCCCTCTTCTGTTTTTCTCATCAATTCAAATTCATATGTCTGGTTCTCTGCCGGCAAGTCGCTGCCTTCGGGTACTTTTGTTAAAGTTAAAACCCTGATATCTCCCATTTTGTTTCTGTAAACAATCTTTTTACTCTCATTGTACCTGATTGTCTGTTCCGCAATTTCACCGTTCGTGTTGCTGCCCGGCTTGCCGTCAATTGTTACGGAGATGTTTACAATTGCAGAATCAGCGCTGTCGCTTTCAGCCTCTCTCAAAACATAGGAGTAACCCTCGGGAACACCTGTCACCGTCAATGTCTCATCTTTTTTCAAGGTAAACCGAAATGCCATTTCCCCTGTATCCCACTCAATTTTACCTTGATGCTCGATGCTGCCCGGCAAATTATCTTTTACATTCCTGCCTTCCGTATCTTTTAATGTCAGATAAAATACGTAATCCGGATTACCTTCCGGTACCTCTCCGGTCACTTTCTTTGTCACGGTAAAGCCACCTGTTTTCAGCTCAACAGTATTTGTAAATGTAAGATTGACCTGAGAGCTGCCCTGTTCTTTGACTGGGAACCCCCCCTCTGCTTTTTTCTCTCCCGGGTTGATGCTTACACTGCCATCATCACCAGATGAACTGATTGCCACAGAATAATCATAGGCTGTATCACTGATTCCCGTTTCCTCCACCTGATATTTGCTAGCGTCATCTAAACCGGAAATTGTACACATCTCATTGTCTTTCAATGCAATATCACTAATTTCATAATTATTGCTGTTTATGGTGACATTCCTTTGGCCAGCTGGCGTACTTATCTTTATTCTTTTTCCATCGGAATCTTTAATAGTAACTTTAAAGTTTGCAGCCAGGTTTTCCGGTAAAGAATTGCCTGTCATTTTTTTTGTAATCTGCAGACTATTAGCGGCGTACTCATTTGTACAAACAATTTGTTTTCCGCTGTTTGGCTCTACTTTGACTACATACCAGTCACTCTCAATATTTCCGTCACCGCTCCAGGAAGCTGTAGAACCATCATTCGGGTTAACCTCCCTGATTCTATACCATTTTGTAGATGTAGTCGTAATACTTCTATCATATGTCCCTGCCTTGATACTGATCTTTTTAACCGGTGTCCAGTCCTCTCCGTTCTCTGACTCCTGAACTTCAAATGTGTAATTCTTAGATGCCGCCTCTTCCTGTGAAATTCCTTTCACTGCTTTGGCAATCTGAAGTGTCCCCTCAGGAGGAACCGGTAGCCCTATTTCAATGTAGCAGTTTGACTCTGTTGGATTTCTCTCCATATAGAAGAATTCAAGTGTATAAAACTGTCCTTTTTCGATACCCTCTATATTATAAATGTTATCTCGAAGAATTGTACCTGAGCCTCCTATTTGAACGTTATTCCCCTTCTCATTTAATTCATATTTATTAACATTGCCTGAAACGCTTGTAGCTCCGGATTTAAAATCAATCGTTCCTGTAGAGGAAACATGCATACCACCTAAATCCAAAACCAGTCTGGAGACACCTTCCGAATCTTTTAAATATACCCATACATCGTCGTCTCCTCTAAATTCGAATGTCAGCGGTACACGACCATTTTCGTCAAAGCAACCGTTTGATGGCAAAAAGAATGGAATGCTCATGTGCATACCGAACGAATATTTTTTCGCCGTATCACTTGGATAAGATTCTGTATTGAACGGCCAGAAGCCATTACTACTTCCACTGGTCTTCTTCAATTTCAAGGTGTTCTTCTCTGAACTGTCTCTTCTGACCGGTGTTTTGCTTGCATCAAACACATACTTTGTATAACCACCAGAAACACTCTTTGAAGAAAATCCTGGAAAACTAACATTCGGATACCAGCGAATTCCTTCATTAAATGCATCTTCGTGCAGCTTATATACCTCATATTCATCCCTGATATAAGATTCATCGACAGGGAACATCGTTGTGTGAGGGCCGAAATACTTTTTGACCTGTGCTCTGTGCGACTCGTCCTCATAGGTACTGACAGCCAGCTTCTGTACAAGATTATTAAACTGCCATGCCTGCCCACTTCTTAAGAGGTTACTGCGTGATCCGTCGGCATATAATGAAAACGACTGTTTTAACTCGTTTTCTGAGATTCCATCAGCTCTATAATTACTCAGAATAGCTCCATTAAAGCCTACGTCATCATTATTTTTACTTATATTATTTCCATATTTCATGTCATAATAATCGTATAAATCGACTACCGGCATAAAGCTTCCTGCGGCCATAGTCTGCAAATCACCCAGGGACATTATCATCATCCCTGCCGATGCATCCGCCTGTTTCGCGCTGCTCCGTGCCATTCTTAGCAATGCTCTTTTCTTATTCTTTACAAGCACTACCGGATAAACTTCGGTCGGAATATCTACGCCATTTGTATCTGAAGAATAAACTTCCACATCGTCGTTGTACTGTTCTTCGTCAGCCTCCTCTTCCTCAGCGTCATCCCCGTACATCATCTCAAATTCTTCTTCCGGGCTCTTCGGGGCATCATCATCGTCATCGTCGTAAGAATCCTGCGGTACGAATGCCATCACCCGATCCACACGGTGTGAAGAAATCGAAACCTGCACGTCTCCACCGCTTCCTGATGAACCGCTGTCGGTGGAACTGCTTCCTTCCGAACCGCTGTCGGTGGCGTCGCTTCCTGCCAAACCGCTGTCGGTCGAACTGCTTCCTGCCGAACCGCTGTCGGTGGAGCCGCTTCCTTCCGAGCCGCTGTCGGAGGAACTGTCACCTGTGGTTACGTTTCCTGCAGATCCATTATCTGTGGTTCCGCTTCCGCTCTCCGAAGAATTTCCACTGTCTGTATTTCCATTATCAGAAGAACCGTTATCTTCCGCTCTTCCGCCGTTGCCGCCCTGATTTTCCTGACCGCCGGTCTGGCTCTCATTGCCCTGTCCTTCTTGATTCTGGCTGCCGCCGGATCCATTTTCATCCTGTCCGTCTTCCGGCTTTGTCTGAGTTTCTCCCTCTGTCGGAGCGCTGTCTCCGCCGCCGTTATTTTCTGTTTCACTGTCATTGCCTTCCCCGGTTCCAGTCTGTCCCTCATCACCTGTGGAAGGAGTGGAATCTCCTGTTGTATCGCCGGAATCCTCTTCCGGTCCCTGATTTCCGTCTTCTATCGTTGTGTCATTATCTCCATTGTCCTCTGTGATACCGCTTCCGGAGCCGCTTTCACTGCCGCCTGAACTTCCGCCGGGTCCTGCCGTATCTCCGCCTTCAATTGCTTCGCCGCCGGCCGGTATCTCAGGAATAATTGGCGGTAACTCTTCCTTCTCTTTCTCACCCTCTGACAAAAGTACACTCTTACTTTCAACGAGAACCAACGCGCTCTTCTTTCCGTCGATATCAAGCTGGAATGTTAAATCAGCTTCGGAACGGTTAATAAACAGAAAAATAATTTTTTCGTCGCCCTTCATCTGGTAATTCTGTGTATCAACGATGATGTCGCTGGCCGAAGCTTTTCTTAAGTTGCTGTCAGATGCTTTTAATGCGCTGCTTCCGCTGGCCGCTTCTGCTGCCTGGCCGTTCAGTTTAACAAATACCTGAAGCTCCGCATCCTTGTGCATCGCGTCAGACGCGCTGGCCTTATTTATATAAGGTACATTTTTCAACATATAGATACTGCCGGTACTCTGATCAAATATATCTGAATATGCATCAGAGTCTACCAATTTGACCTTCTCTTCTCCGTCTGAACTCTCAGCCAGTTCCAGCTCCTGAAATCCTAACTGTGCATTATAGAGTTTACCTGAACGGATGGCTGCTTCCGCCTCAGCCTTCAAAGTTGCTCCATCCAGTTCAATCAGAATGTCTCTGTCCTCAGCGGTAGAATCTAAATCCGCAAAAGCGACTCCTTGAAATGATGTCAAAATCATACAAACTGTCAGAAACATCGCAAGGCTTCTTTTAAATTTTTTCTTCATCCATTTCATGCTCTTCACCTCAACCTGTTTGTTCTCTATCCCCAACGACTAATCTTCTTCCGTTTCCGTCTTTGTCTGCATCTTCTCTTCTTCCGAATTCAATGCACCGTCTATCATCTTTATCAGTTCCAGTGCGCTGCGGAAATATTGTTTCTTTTTTTCATCCGCCCAGACAACTTCACCCTGCCAGGTGGCATTTTCCCGGAACATTACATTGACAATGAATGTGCCTTTTATTTTTCTTTTTTCATGCTGTGCACCCATAAATATGCTGTTCCTCCTCATCCCGGCATTTGTCACTGTTTTGATAGCTCTATTCATTCATATCTGTACTTTACCAAATCATGGATCTTAGAAACTCTCACAAAAAGTGTTTTTTTTGTTATTACGTGTTAATTTATGAGATTTTGTATTATCCATGTGCCAGTGTCGTCTCCGCATTCCCGATTTCAAAGGTACTGTCAATTAACTTCAGCAGTTCCAGAACACTTCTGAAACTTATTTTCAGGTTTCCCTCCAACCACAGCATCTCCCCCTGCCAAGTGGCATTCTGCCGGTACTTGACATAGATGACAAAGGTTCCCTTCTCTCCATGTTTGTTTTCAATCCTCCGGACATTATATTCTGCATCTCTTCTTCCCTGACGCAGGCCGGCATCTCCCCGCTTATTATTAAAGCTTCGCAGTATGGTAGATTTTTGCGGAAAATCCCATTCATCGTATAAAGCTTCCATATTTCGCAGTAATTCTGTCATATTTCGGAAGCTTCTCGGTTTATCATCATATTGGTGCCAGAATTTTCCTATATAGTCGCCATTCTCTACCGTATCAATACAGACACAGATTAGATTCGACGCAAAAATTTTATTTATATTCTCTTTCATGTCATAAATCACCTCATAGGCAAATTTTAACAAATGGGATCTCATACGAACCTTCACAGAAAGAAAGAATTTTGTTTTTTGACATGATTTCGTAAGAAAAAAACAGATATGACGCTATAACTGGTATGCTCACGCATAACCATACGCCATATCTGTATTAATTGAAGAAGGTATTACAACCGGTGCGCGAAGCGTACCTGTTAATGTCAGTTCTGCCTAAGCCGGCAGTTCCGCCAATGAAATAACATTATATTTAAGTTCCGCTCTCGGACCGGACAGCTTTTTCATATTCCGGCTGATCCTGCGGTAGATGATCTGACAATCCTCCTGTTTCGTGCCAACCAGCAGGATCAGGTACTGGGAATTGTTGTATTTCGTAAAAGCGTCTCCCTGGCGGAGACTGACACGAATCGCATCGCAGAGTGCCTCGGAGCGCGCTTTTAATTTTTCCTGATTCTGAATCATCTTTCCTTCATAATCCACCACCGTACAGAGCATCAGATAAATAGAACGGCCGGTACGCTCCATATTGCGTCTCAGCAGGCAGTAGGCATCGATAAAGCTGGGGTAAGAGCAATGATACGCCCCTTCACCAGTTGTTTTTTTAGCGTTTTCTGCTAAGTGATTCTTAATTTCAGACAGGTCACCGGGACAGTATTCCATCTTACTGCTCATTTGGGCGTAACACTTCATCATTTTATCGGAAGGCGGCAGTCCCATTTCCTCAGAATAGAAGCGCGCCGTCTTATCATATAAAACAAAAGCCTCCCTGTACTCACCTTTGCAGAGCAGGGCATCGATCTGGTATACCTGCCACTCATCAAAAGGGTAGATCTCTGCGGCCCTGGAATATATCTGATACATGGTATTGTAATCCTTTTGACGTTTCAAATATTCTCCCAGCCATTCCGTACATCTTTCGAACATATTCTTAAACTGTAAACTCTCCGTTGTAACCCAGATTTCCGTCGAAATAGCGGGAAGCAGTTCTCCCTTATATAATTCAAAAGCGGTTTTATAAACCTGGAATCTTGCCTCTTCGTCTGCTTCCATATCGGCTTTTTCTATCAGAGAACGAAATTCCAGCGCATCCACCCGGACCGGCAGTTTCGGATCCATAACATAATATCCGCCGTCCCGTATGATATAATCAATTTCCGGAAGTCCGAGACGATGCATATGTTTACGCATCTGGTATATCAGATTATAGAAGCTGTTATTCAGATTGAACTGGCTTTCCCTGTCATAAAGAGCCTGTATCAGCCGATCCTTGGGTATCCCCTTCCCGCCCTGCATCCAGACAAGCTGCAAAAGCTGAATAAACTTTGCCGTGTTGTTTCTTCCCAGAACATAGTCTTTTCCTTTATAAGAAAGAGAAAACCCTCCTAACATATGTATCTCCAAAACACCGTTACCAGAATTTATCACTTTTTTTCATCTCCCCCGTTTATTACGTACTGCTTTGGCAGGTAATTCTGCATTTTACACCACTGATACCATGAATACTTCTCCCTGAGGAGACTGTGCAGCCAAAATCTGTCCAGACAGTTATAAACATAAATACAAAAATGCTGAATATTTCGTTTCTGCTAATCAGTAATACAACATAATACTGATTATGTGGTATTATTTCCTACAATAAGCTTATATCCCAATTTCAATATAATCTTATTATAATTTTCCTATTTGGTCTATGGTTATTATATCAATAAAGGACTCTAAATTCAATGTTTTAATATATTGTACAATACTATTTGTCAAAATCAAGAGATTTCCTCCATTGAAATATGAAATCGTACCTAATTTAAAATTTTAAGATTATCTTTAATGGGAAAAGTGCGTCTATATGATGGTAAATTTTTCCATATAAGAGTAAAAAGAATGGCATCTCTATCTGTATCTTCACTTCTATTCTGCTCCACCCACCTCAGATTAGCGGAGTGTTTCCCCTTATAACTTCAATCGAACATGCAAGAATACCACATAATCATTATTATGTGGTTAAAACAAATCGCGGCTCTGTTAAATCATCTGATATTATTTAGATAAGGTGCATATTGTCCTGTATTATTCGGACAGCTGCTCTTTATTTTTTTGCTTTCTATGGGTTCAGGAGTCCCAGAACAGCAATCTGGGCCTGATATTGTGCCGCCGTGGCCGTAGTATAAATCCTCGTCGTATTTACATTGCTGTGGCCCAGGATATCCGCAAGCTTCACGATGTCCTGAAACCGTTCATAATAGACTGAGGCAAACAGATGGCGCAGATTATGCGGAAACACTTTATCTGCCGCCACACCCGCTGCTTTCGCCAGCTCTTTCATCGCACTCCAGATATTGGAGCGGTCCAGCGGACGTCCCGTACGGCTTACAAAGATGCTCCCTCCCGTTACTCTCTGGCGCCTGCAGTACTGCTTCAGGATGAGACACAGCTTTGGCGGCAGCACGACCGTGCGCATCTTTCCTTTGTTATTTACCACCGTCCTGCCCCTGTGTACGGCTTCCACCGTCAGAAACTTAAGTTCACTTACTCGAAGTCCCACTGAGCAGATACTCTGCATGACAAGGTACAAACGTTCATTCTTCTCTTTCGCTGCATGCAGCAGTCTCTTATACTCCTCCTTAGTCAGCTTCCTTTCTTCTGAAACCATCGTCTGGGCCTGTATCCGCAGCGGTCTGATTCTGCAATCCCCCCACTCACTGTATGAAAAAAAGCTGTTAAGAGCCGCAACCATGGAATTGATGCTGGACGATGCATAGCCTCTTTCAAGCAGGCTTTGCTTATATGCAATCGTGACAGGTTTATCTACTCTTTTTCCCTCCGGAAGCCATTCAAAAAATGCATTGATATCCCTGATGTATTTCTCAATTGTGGCTTCACTGCGCTCCTGCTCCATCAGATTCCATTTAAACTGCTCTACTTTGTTCATGGTAAGTTTGTAAGTCCTGCTCATGCCGTATTCCTCCTGGATGTTAAGTCTTCTATAGGTCGGTATTTCCATAAATAACATTAAATACCATAAACCCGGTTTTGTGAATTTTTTTCACTACACCGTAAGTCTTTCCCAAAAGGAACAGGTAAATACAGTGACGATAACCTGCACGCTCCGCGCACAGGTCACCGTCATCAAAAAAAAAGCAACAAGGCGGCAGGGAATCACCCGTCCGCCTTATTGCTCTATATTAAATCCTTCATATAAACTTTTAATATCAACCTTCAAAGCCTTGCTGATTGCCAGCACCTCATAATCCGTAAGGAAACGTTCCCCGATTTCAATTCTGCTGATAGAGCGCTGCTCCAGCTGTACATTATACCGTGACTGCAGCCGGGCGGCGAGCTGAGCCTGAGTCAGCTTCTGATACTCCCTGATCCGTCTGATATTCTCTCCACAGATATTCGACTTTCCGTTAAACTGATATATTTTCATTACATCTCACCCTTACTGCCAGATACCCTAATGATGACTAATTGACATTAACACATTATTTTCTTAGAATTACTCTAATGATGGGTATCTATACAGGGCCCGGAGATTTCCCAATTACTCCCTGAAACCGCCTTATCCAAAGAGTCTGGCAATAAATGTAAACAGGATACAGATGATCATTCCGGTCACGGTCGGAAGCGCCGCCGCCAGAGCCGTCCATTTTAAACTTCCCGTCTCTTTCTTAATGGTCAGAAGTGTTGTGGAGCAGGGCCAGTGCATCAGAGAAAAGAGCATTGTGCTGATGGCTGTAATCCAGGTCCAGCCGTTGCTTACAAAAAGCTCTCTCATCTGCGAAAGGCTATCCAGCTCCAGGATGCTTCCCTGTGCCGTATATGCCATAATGATGATGGGAATCACAATCTCATTGGCCGGAAATCCCAGAATAAATGCAGTCAGAATTACGCCGTCCAGCCCCATCAGGTTTGCCAGCGGATCCAGGAAAGAGGAAAAATGGGTTAATATACTCACACCGCCTATGTCGATATTGGCCATCAGCCAGATGACAAGCCCGGCAGGCGCCGCTACGACAACCGCTCTCCCCAGAACGAACAGGGTCCTGTCGAAGATGGAGCGCACAAGCACCTTTCCAATCTGCGGTTTCCGGTATGGCGGAAGTTCCAGCGTAAAGGAAGACGGCATCCCCTTCAGCAGTGTTTTGGATAACAGCCTGGTCATGACAAAGGTCATCGCAATCCCGAACACGATAACGGCTGTCAGCAGAACCGCAGACAGGACGGAAGAAAGAGCTCCCCCGGCGGTGCCGACAAAGAACATGGTTAATATTGCAATCAGCGTCGGGAACCTCCCGTTGCACGGCACAAAATTGTTAGTCAGGATTGCCAGCAGACGTTCCCTGGGCGAGTCGATGATCCGGCAGCCAATGACACCGGCTGCGTTGCAGCCAAAGCCCATGCACATACAGAGCGCCTGTTTTCCGCAGGCACAGCAGCGCTTAAAGGATTTATCCAGATTATAGGCAACACGGGGCAGATATCCGGCATCCTCAAGCAGGGTAAAAAGCGGAAAGAAGATTGCCATAGGCGGGAGCATAACCGATACGACCCATGCCAGGACACGGTAAACTCCCAGGATCAGTATTCCGTGGAGCCAGTCGGGCGCATTCAGATAGACGAACAGTTCCGTCAGTCTGTCCTGAACCCAGAACAGGCCGTCTGCCAGAAGCTGTGATGGGTAATTGGCGCCTGTTATGGTCAGCCAGAAAACCATTGCCAGCAAAAGAATCATCACCGGATATCCGGTCAGCCTGCTTGTGAGAATTTTATCAAGTTTCCTGTCTGAAGCCGCATATTCGTGGTTTTCAAAGGCCACTGCCTCTGCGCAGACTTCCTCCGCACTTTTAACAAGGGCAGATACAATCATATCCTTGAACCGGTCGCCGTCAATCTCCTGCTCCAGCAGTTTTTCCTTCGCCGCAGCCAGTTCGTTTACGAGTTCTTCATCTTTCAGAAACGCTTCCCCGAGGTAGGCGTCAATCTCCCTGATGAGGGATTCATCGGCATCCAGCAGTTTGAGGCTCAGCCACCGGCTGTTTAACTTTCCTTCTGCTTTCTCCCGCACAACCGGTTCGAGCCGGGCCACAGCCTCCTCTACCGCCTCCGGATATACAACAGTGAGCGGAGATGTCTTTATTTCCCCCGACACTACGCCGTCCAGAGCATTCATCATCTCATCCAGCGTTTTCTTTTTGCGCGCCGTGGCCCCCACCACCGGTACGCCCAGCCGTTTTGATATCAAAGGTAAATCTAGCCGGATGTTTTTCCGTTTTGCCTCATCCATCAGATTGACACAGACTACAACTCTGGACGAAATCTCTATCGTCTGCAGAACGAGGTTGAGATTGCGCTCCAGGCAGGTGGCGTCACAGACTACGACTACCGCATCCGGTCCGCCGAAGCAGATAAAGTTTCTCGCGACTTCTTCCTCGGTGGAATGAGCCATCAGAGAATACGTACCCGGAATATCCACCATGACATAGGATTGTTTCCCGGTAGAGCAGTAACCCTGCGCATTGGCTACGGTTTTGCCGGGCCAGTTGCCCGTATGCTGGTTCATGCCGGTCAGAGCGTTAAATACCGTGCTTTTCCCCACGTTCGGATTCCCCGCCAGGGCAACCACTTTGTCTTCCTGAGTCTGCTTTTTAATGACAAGGCCCGAATCTACCGCTTTAATTCCGACCGAATGCGCTGTCAGCCCCATTGCGCCACCTCCATCTCCGGCTCTTGAATCAGAATATCCGCACAATCCTCGGAACGGATCGCTATCACCGCTCCCCTGATGAGAAATGCCGTCGGATCGCCTCCCGGACTTCTGCCGATGCACTCCACCTGTGTATCTTCTACCAACCCGATATCCAGCAGCCTGCGCCGCATACTTCCCGTGCTTTTCAATGTGCTGATGCTTGCGCGCTGTCCGGGTCTCATGTCATTCAGGCAACTTTGTTCACTCATAATACTGACCCCTCTCGAATAAATTTTAGGATAAGGAAACTTTTACTAACATGTTATTCTGAAGACTGCAATATGGTGACAAAAGTGACCGGTTCGTTTTTCGGAAAGATGGGGGAGCATATGAATCAGAGCGACGGGTTCTATACAATGAAAGGCTACAGGCTGCAGTCAGACAGCAAAATGACAAGCGCTATGGAAGATTATCTTGAAATGATTACCCGCCTGTCAGGGCAGGGCGGTTCTGTCAGGGTCAGTGAGCTTTCCAGGATGCTCCATGTTAAAGCTTCTTCCGCGACCAAAATGGTCCAGCAGCTTGTTCAGGAGGGTTTTGTCCTGGCGGAGCGGTACGGAGATATCGCTCTGACGGAAAGAGGGAGGGCGATGGGAAATTACCTGCTTTACCGCCACGACGTAATTCACCGCTTTCTCTGTCTTCTGAACCATTCGGAGGATGAGCTGGAACAGGCGGAAAAGATTGAACATTTCTTAACCTGCGAGACTGTAAAAAATCTGGATCTGCTGAGCCAGAAAATTCAGCGCTGAAGGACGCTGTGCACAGGTTATCGTATTATAGGACGAACTCTCCTATTAAATGAAAAATATCCCTCAAACATTATATAGTCTGAGGGATTCCTTCACTGACGGGATTTCTTATTTATAAACTTTTATGACTCCTTCAATTTTTCGTAAAGCTTAGAAAGCTCCGGTACCGGAGGCATACAGCTTTTGCCGCTGCAAAGATAGAACAGGTTCCCCGCCTCGGGTACAGGGTAATCCCTCGTATAAGGCGCCAGTTTTTTTAGGGCGTCCCGGTTCTCCTCTGTTTTCACGATGACGGCCAGCCCCGGCACTGTCTGAGCCAGGTATGCAAGCTGATTTGTCAATTTAATGCGTTCATCCCCGCAACAGCCGGATGAGAGTGTGCAGACCAGCTCTCTTGACGGATACAGGACGTCCAGCATCGTCAGAAGCGCATAGCTGTGTCCATAGGGATATCCCTCCATGGCTCCCGCCAGATATTTAAGCTGTCCTTCCAGCGCCTCCTGCCATTTCGCCTCACCGGTGAGCTGGGCAAGATGCTGCAGCACACGGGCCGCCGCAGAGTTTCCCGACGGCATCGCCCCGTCGTATGTCTCCTTTGTTCTCACGATCAGCCGCTCTGCGTCTTTTGCATTGAGGAAGAAGCCGCCACGCTCCCGATCCAGAAACTGCTCAACCATCTTGTCCGCCCAGCCGGCTGCCCTGTCCAGATAATCGGTCCGGAACGTCACACGGTAAAGCTCCAGAAGAGCCAGGCTATAGCAGGCGTAGTCATCCAGCTTTCCCTCCCCGGCGGCTTCCCCGTCCCGGTAACGGACCAGCAGGCGTCCGTTCCTTACAAGCGCCGTACGGATAAATTCTTCCGCACGGACTGCCATATCCACATATTTTTTCTCCCCGAGCACCGCTCCGGCCTTTGCGCAGGCGCTTATCATCCATCCGTTCCAGGAAACCAGTATCTTATCATCCTTATGGAGCCTCGTCCTTTTGCGGCGGTAAGCATACAGCTTCTCATATACCTCATCCGCTTCTCTGCGGCTTTTGCTCCTGCCGTCCTCTTCCTCAGCTCCGGGCCGCTCCTCACAAATGCTTTCATACGCTTCGTTGCCAAGGAGATTTGGAATGCTTTTTCCCTCAAAATTGCCCGGCCCGGTAATCCCATAGTTCCGGCAGAACGCTTTTCCCTGCTTTGTTCCAAGAATTTCGTTTATTTCCTCCGGGGTGAAGACGTAATACTTTCCCTCCACTCCGTCACTGTCCGCATCCTGGCCGCAGTAGAATCCTCCCTGTGGGTCCGTAAGCTCGGCTTCTATATATTTGAGAACCATTTCTGCCGCACACCCGTATAATTTACGCCCTGTCAGACCGTATGCTTTTACATAAGCCATCACAAGAAGGGCATTGTCGTACAGCATCTTTTCAAAATGCGGCACCAGCCATCTCTCATCCGTGGAATATCGTGAAAATCCGCCGCCAATGTGGTCGAAGATTCCGCCCCGGTACATCTGAGTGAGCGTTGTTTCCGCCATGGAAAGCGCCTCCGGCCTGTCTTCTCTGATACCGTACTCCATCAGAAACATCAGATTGTGGGGCGCAGGAAACTTCGGCGCGCCTCCGAACCCGCCGTTTTGTTTATCGAAGCTGCCGGCAAACTGGCGGTATGCCTGACTTACAATTTCCGGCCCCGGCTCGGACGATACCGTAAGCTGCTCCTGTTCTTTGAGAAATGCCTCAATCTGGTCCGCGCTGTCCAGAAGTTTCTCCCTCTTTTCTTTCCACTGCTTCGCCGCAGCAGCCAGCAGCCCGTCAAGCCCTATCCGGCCATAGCGCGCCCTGGGCGGAAAATACGTCCCCGAGAAAAACGGCCTGCCGTCAGGTGTCATAATAATGGTCAGCGGCCATCCTCCCTGCCCGTTCATGGCCTGGCAGACCGACATATACACAGAATCAATATCCGGTCTCTCCTCCCGGTCTACCTTGACACAGATATACTCCCGGTTCAAAAGCTGTGCTATTTCCCTGTTTTCAAATGACTCCCGTTCCATCACATGGCACCAGTGACATGTACATCACAGCAGACGGTCAGCTATACCCAATAGATAGGAAGACAGGCTTATTTTCAGTCCTTGCCTTCTCAAATGCCTCCTCCCCCCACGGATACCACTGCACCGGATTGTAAGCGTGCTGCAGCAGATAGGGTGATTTCTCATTGATTAACCTATTGGGTATTTTATTCTGATTGTCCACGTGACCACCTCCTTCCTGTTATCTTCCTATCTTCTCCCTGCCAGCGGCAAAATATACGCTGTTGCGGACGGAATTCAGGCCAGGTAGCATTCCCGCACCGAGCAGGCCCACAGGACAATCACGAACAGAACCGATACCGCCATGGAAGCCCAGTTGACGCCTCCGCCAAAGGCCAGCTGCCGGATCAGCCGTGTGGTATGCGTCAGCGGCATCACATTCACAAGCCACTTAAGCGCCTCCGGAATCCCATCCAGGGAAAAAAATGTCCCGCACAGAAACGACATGGGAGTAATGACAATATTGGTGAAATTATTCATGTCGTAATGAGACTCGATAATCATTGCCGCAAAAAATCCGAGGGCGGAAAAAATCAGGGCATTGAGCGTTACGGCCAGCAGCAGCCATCCGTTTAACGAAAGCCCCGCCCCTGATACGAATCCCAGAATAAGAATGAAGATCCCAGAATACAATCCGCGCAGGGCGCCTGCCAGAATATGGCCCGTCGCCAGTAAATACATCTTCGTGGGAGAGTAAAAATAAGATTCAAAGCTTTTTTCATGGAGGCGCATGACACTGATCCGCGTGGATACGGAAGTATAACTGTTGCGCATCGTTGTCATGGATAAAAGGCCCGGAATCAGGTAATGCAGGTACGGCTGTCCCCCTGAATCTATCATTCTGCCCAGCCCAATCCCGAAAGTCACAAAATAGAGCAGAGGCGAAACCATCTGTGAGAATGTAATACGCCAGAATCTCCGTTTTAAAAACAGCCATTCTCTCCACAGAATCGTCGTTATTTCCATCCTCCCACCTCCTTGCTCGTATAATGGAAAAAGACGTCTTCCAGGGTGGCCGGAAGTACGCTGAAGGGATAGTCCAGTTCCTCCGAACGCTTCTTAGCTGCGCAAATATCACTGAAAAATTCTGTTTCCAGCTTATCCCCCCTATCATACTCCACCTTGAAGGAACCTATCTCGTCAATCAGACCCTGCGGTGTGTCTTCCTTAAATATCATGCCGTTGTCTATCAGCATTACACGATCGCAGAGGTGCTGTGCTTCCTCGATGTAGTGCGTGGTGAGCAGGATTGTCTTGCCCTCTTTATGCCTGGCCCTAAGAAATTCCCATATATCCCGCCGGGCGTTTGGGTCAATTCCCACGGTAGGCTCATCGAGAAAGAGATACTGAGGATTGTGGATCATTGCCTTTGCAATCATCAATTTGCGCTTCATACCGCCGGACAGGTTCTGGGCCGGCCTCGTCCGGACAGACTCCAGCCCAAGATATGCCAGCAGGCGGTCGGTGGAAGCGGTGATATCGGCCTTTCTCATCCGGTAAAGCCGTCCTGTAAACTCCATGTTTTCTTCCACCGTGAGTTCTTTGTCGAGATTTATGTGCTGGCTGGCCACACCCACCGACTGTTTAACCGCGACGGCGTTCCGGTCCATCGGACGTCCGTCAAATTCCACGGTTCCGCTGTCCGGAACCAGAAGGCCGGTCATCATACGCATCAACGTCGTTTTTCCGGCGCCGTTCGGCCCCAGCAGTCCCAGAAACGTTCCATCCGGCACCTGCATGGAGATGTCTTTAACCGCCTCTACATTTTCAAATCGTTTCGACAGGCTGCAGCATTGGATCATGGCGTCATTTTCACCTGCCTCTTGATAATCACCGTTGATAAATACGGGATATCGTATTGTTCCAGTTCCGTTATATCCGTCACGAGGCGTTCCTCTCCCGTACCTGATTTCGTAACCAGCACGAAATGCTCCTCCAGATGATTCTCCCGGATTGCCTGCAGCAGGGCCTTTTTATTCGAGGAAGGCTTCATCAGCACAATATTATCGTGGCTTCTCAGAATTTCCCCCAAATCCTCGCTGCTGTTCTTGCGGACCGGCGCGATAACCAGATCCTCATCCCAGGCAACCAGCGGCATCATCATCGTATCCGCCACTGCGCAGAAAGAGGTAACGCCCGGCACTACCTCCACTGCAACTCCTGTCTTCTGAATATAAGGCAGCGTGTACATGAAGGTGCTGTAGACTGCCGGATCGCCCAGCGTGATAAATACGCCTGTCCGTTCTCCCTGTAAATGCTCCGCAATGCAGCGTGCATTTCTTTCCCACATCTTCCGAAGCTCTTCCCCATGATAGTGCATCGGATAGACCAGATTGACAATTTCCGCTTTTGAATGCTTCAGATGTTCTTTAATGATGTCAAAGGCAAAACTGCCTGCGCCTTTCGCTTTTTCCGGACAGAAAATCACATCCGCCTCATTAAGAAGGCGGTGAGCCTTTAAAGTCAGCAGTTCCGGATCCCCCGGCCCAACGCCGATTCCATACATTTTACCCATTATATATCCCTCTTTTTCTATTGTTATGTCAGAGCATGCCTGAAAATAGCTTTCTGATTTCCAAACAGGCTCTAACATTATAACATAGAAATATGGATTTGACGATTTTGTGTACGGCGTTTTTTGCCGTTTCTGTGCATTGCGTGTAACAGTTCATGCTGTCTGAACTGTTACCATTGCGCAGCGTGTCACCTTTAAAAGGATGGATAAATATACTCTTCTTCCGGCTTTTCGGCCGCCTCTATGCTCTGCGCCTTTAGCATAAGAGAAGCGCCGTCAGCGGTAAGTCCAACCGTCCCTTTCACAACGACCCAGTCATCCTCCTTAAAATCCATACTCCGGCCGCAGTCAACCAGACAGCCGACAGGCGACAAATCAGCCGCACAGCACCACATGGACAGCCGGACGAGGGCAAAATCCGCCTCCTTTTCGATCTCCGCATCCTTATAAATAAAGCCTTTCAGTATAACGGTATATCCTTTATATGTTTCATAGGAAGTGCCAAGCTCATACATCCACGCGTAGTAATCTTCATCTGCCACCGTGATGGTCCGGTTCTCAGCATCCAGTCCGCTCAGGCCCTGTCCCTGACTTTTTTCTTCCTCCTGCCGGTCTGCGGCGGTCTCCGTGTCTTCTTCCGTCTCCGTAATTGTAATGTCCGACAGTGGTGCCGGAGTTTTTTTCTCCCCGCTAACGCGTCCGCCGTTTCCGGCTGCCATGAACGGACCGGCATTATCATAGCTTTTAGCCATGCTGCTTTCGCCGGGAGCCGGCAGATGTACGGAGAGCATCAGCGCCGGCAGGATTAAAACAAAAGAGCGGGCCAGCTTCGCCTTATACTGCGGCGCCAGTAAGTATCTCCCTTCCGCCGCGGCCCAAATCACCATCAGAACCGACAGACCGTAAAGATACGGCTTCATCCGCGGCGTCACGTAGTTCAAATACTCGCCCGAATATGTCAGATGAAATATCAGATAACCAAACAGGAGTAAACATATACATTCCGTCCCCGCCTGCAGGTTAATCCCCCTGCCCTCCAGCCTCATAACAGTATCCCCCCGTTTCCCGATGCCATGAACAGCAGCAGTCCGGTAAAACAGACCAGGAATGCCGTTACGGCCAGCCTAATGACAAAGCCGGATTTGAATCCCGAGAGCAGCATGGCCGCATTTTTAATGTCCATCATAGGACCGAATACGAGAAAGCCAAGCACTGCCCCGACAGGGAGGCTGGCAGCCATGCTCCTGGCCACAACTGCATCGGAAGAGGAGCAGAGCGACAGTACAAAAGCCGTCCCCATCATCAGCAGAAGGGCCTTCCACGGCTCGGTCCCGCTACCGGACGCCACTGCCCGGGGAAGCAGATCCTGAAACAGAACCGATACCAAAATACCGGTGACGAGGAATTTTCCAACCGAAAAAAACTCATTTTTCGCATGCCGGAACACCAGCAATATCCGAGCTGCAGGGTTTGTTACCTTTTCCGGCAGCCTGTAATCCCCGCACCCTGCCTGAACCGGCATGGCGGTTTCAATCCGGCAGTCTTTCGGCGGCTTAATCAGCCAGGTCAGTCCGCATACCAGCGCGCATAAAATCCCCAGCCCGCACCGGGCCGCAATCATCCGGTAATTACCGTTAAACGCGTACCAGGTGGACAGAATGACCACAGGATTAATCACCGGGGAAACCAGCATAAAGGTCACTGCTGCGGGCAGAGGCACTCCCTTTTTTACCAGACTCTTAAAGATGGGAATGGACGCACAGTCACAGACCGGCAGGCAAAAGCCGGCCAGAATGGCAAATAACTGCCCTGACAGTACTTTTTTGGGAAATTTTTGCTGTATCCAGTCCGGCGGCAGATAAACCTGTATCAGCGATGAGAGCAGAGTCCCAACAGCCAGAAACGGAACCGCCTGTAAAAATATTCCCAGAAATACACTGATATACCGCTCCACGGGAACCCCCAAGTCACGGAGCAGGGAAACCGCTACCATATATAGCATCGCGATTGCCGGCACAATCAGGAGCCAGTGTCTTGGCTGTACCTTGAAATGAAACATACCGCTAAGAAACCGCTCCCATTTCCTCCCGGAAAAAATACGGATATCCGGGTTAATGTTTAAAAGAATTCGGGCATCCTTAGTGAAATTGCAGTGACCTCTTGTCCTTATAAAAGCGCAGTCACTTCCGGCAATCTGTGAAAACGCGGCGGCGCCCGCATCGGGAATCTTATATTGTAATCCCGCCTCGTCCGCTACATAGACCACCTTTTCCACGCTTACCGCCGCTTTGGCAGAAAACTGGAGCAGCATTTCCTCCAGCCTGTGAAAGTGTTCCATCCCGTTCCACTCAATCAGAATCAGTTCCGGTCTGTGTTTCCTGACATATTTTAAAATCCGCCCGGTTATACCAAAAGGATTTTCCTCCAGACAGCTTTTGGAAAATATCATCTTATGAAGCTTAACGCCTTTTTGAAGCTTCTCTTCCCCGGTTTCGAACTGAATAACGAGAACATCCAGCCCGTTTAACTCCTCCTTCACCAGTCTGTTAATTAATGTGGTCTTCCCCGAATCCAGCAATCCGGTTATGACCCACGCAGGCGTCCTCATCTCACAGCTCCCCGTTGAATAATGCCCGGATCTGCTGCCCGTCAAGCCCCGTCCCAATAAAGCAGAGCTGGTTCCCCTCCATATTGACAGGCTCTATCAAAAAGCTCCCGGGCGTAAAATGGAACACCAGATTTCCGGAAGAACTCTTTACGATTCCTTTCCCCCGAAGAATTTCCCCGTCTGCCTGCTTCACAACATGCAGCACCTTCCTTTGCAGCATTTCTTCTGAGAGAGGCTCCCCGCAATCTATCGTCACAGACGAAAATACCTCCCCGGCAAAAGGCAGGCTGAAAAAACCTTTTGTACGGCCGTCTCTTCTTCTCAATCCCCGTTTCATACGCACGGGCTTCATGGACAGCGCTTCCTCCATCTCAAGCTTCAGCAGAGCGCTGCCCCTCGATCCATCCAGAAAAACGGCGGAGGGAATGGAATCCCAGAAATCCGCCTCAATCCTGGCCTCCTGATTAATTTCCCGGATTGTTTTTTCGGCATAACAGATTTCCCGGCTGCCTTCCTCCTGATGGCTTAGGAGAATTAAGTCAGCGCAGACAATCTGATCCTTATAAAACGCTCCGTAATTTTTCAGGTACTTGTCAAAAAAACGGATGTCCACAACTGTAATCGTCCGCCGCAGATAGAATTCCCCCGTGTTCTCCAGCTTCATGCAAAGCCTGGCGATGCCGGACAGTTTTCCCACGCCGGACGGTTCCACCAGAATGATCTCCGGTGCATAGTCCTTCCTGATTCGTTCCAATGCCTTTTCAAAATCGCCGGTCAGGGTACAGCAGATACAGCCTGCGTTCAGGCTGGTGACCGTCAGATTACATTCCCGGAGGATCCCGGTGTCAATTCCGGCCTCCCCAAAATCATTTTCAATGACAACAATCTTCTTATCTCTGAATACAGACCGGACCATTGTCTTGATTAAAGTTGTCTTACCCGCTCCCAAAAAGCCGGATATCAGATAAATATTCGTCATATGCCCTCCATTCTTGCCGGCCCTGCGGCATTCCCTCCAGCCGATTGGCGCCGGCCTGCGCCAGGCAATCTATTCACCATTAATTACGCACTGATGTACCTGTCACCTTTTATATCATTTCAAAAATATCCTTAATAATTTTTTGACTGTAAATACCAGTATCAGGAAGGCAACGCCGGACAGAACGATGGCCCCTCCCGGTTTTAAACCCAGGTAGTAGGCGGCAAACAGCCCCGTTGTCATGAAAATCATATCCAGGCCCACCGCCCACAGAATAGTCTGGCGGTAATTCCTTCCAAACTGCATGGCACAGGCCACCGGCACCACCATCATAGAGGATACAATCAGCGCTCCCACGGTTCTGGCCGATACGGAAACCGTCACTGCGATCAAAAGAGTGAACAGGAAATTTACCAGCCTCACCGGCACCCCGGCCAGCCTGGCACTCTGTTCATCCAGGGAGATATAAAATAATTCTTTATACATCAGCAGAAATAAAAGCAAAACCGCCGCGCTGACTCCCACCACCAGGTACATCTCGGTATCGCTGATTGCGACGATGCTGCCAAATAAAAAGCTGTTAAAGTTTGCCGCATTTTTTACAAAACCCGACAGGACGCCGGCCAGACCCACTCCGGCCGACATGACTATGGCAATCGACATCTCGGAATACCGCGGCAGCTTTCTGCGGATAATCTCGATTCCAAGGGAAGCAGTTATACAGGCCAGTGCGGCTGCGGCTACAGGATTCATTCCCAGAATCAGCCCTGCGGCAACCCCGGCAAGTGAAGTGTGGGATAAAGCGTCCCCGATCATGGACAGGCGTTTACATACGATTACCATTCCGATGCACGGAATCACGGCAGCCAGTAAAAGCCCTACCAGAAAAGCCCGCTGCATAAATCCATAATTAAATATCTCCATCCCTGTTCTCCTCCTGCCGTTCCCTTGTTTTCACAAGTTTCATGGTTCCTTCCTCCAAAAGCCAGATATCGTCTGCAAATGGTTCCAGCCGTTTCCTGTCATGGGTGACCATCAGTATCGTAACGTTGTCTTTCTGATTAATATGTTTCAGCAGCCTGTAAAAGTGTTCCGTACTTTTTTCATCCATACCGGATGACGGCTCATCCAGAATTAAAAGCCGCGGCCGATTAACTAAAGCTCTCGCAAGGAGGATGCGCTGCTGCTGGCCTCCTGACAGACGGCCAATCAGCCGCTTTGCAAAGTCTTCCATCCCCACCTGGATCAGAGCCTGCCGTACCTGCTCTTTTTCCTTCTTCCCGGCAAAGCGGAACCGTCCAATCCGGGCATACAGGTTTGCCTGTACCACTTCCTCCACAGAGGCCGGGAAGTTCTGATAGGATGCCATGCCGCTTTGCGGTACGCAGCTCAGCTCCTGCCAGCTTTTAAACTGCCGGATATCGCGCCCGAAGAGAAGGATTTTCCCTTCTCCCCCTCCGATGGGCAGTTCCCCCAACAGAAGTTTTAAGAAAGTGCTTTTCCCCGCTCCGTTCTCTCCCAGAAGGACCGCAAACCCGCCCTCTGGAACAGCTAAATCAATCTTTTTTAAAATCCGGCTGCTTCCGTAGGAAAAGTCCAGTTCCCTGACTGCAATGGCATCCATATCCCATACTCCTTATCTGTTTTTATTTCGTAACCGTTCATGCTGTCCAAACTGTTACTTTATTGATGGCGGTGACCTGTACGAGGAACGTGCAGGTTATCGTTGATGGCGGTGACCCGTACGCCGAGCGTGCAGGTTATCGTGTCAGCGCCGCTTCCAGCTGCTTTAAATTCTCCTTCATGACGGAAAAATAGTCGGCTCCGCTTTTCTGTTCCTCATCGCTTAAGCCCTCCAGCGGGTTTAATACCTGTGTGACGGCACCGGTTTCCTTTGCTATGGTCTCGGCAACCTTCGGGCTTACCAGTTCCTCAAAGAAAATAACCTTAACACCGTTAGCCCTCACAAAATCAATTACCTCCGCCATTCTGGCCGGGTCAGGCTCCGAATCAGGAGACAGTCCTTCTATTCCCACCTGGTTCAGTCCATAGGCATCACAGAGATAGCCGAATGCCTCATGGGCAACCACGATATCCTTATGCGGCAGAGCTGACAGGGTTTCTCTGTATTTTCGGTCCAATTCGTCAAATCCGGCCGCATACGTTTCGTAATTTGCTTCATAATAAGCCCGGTTGGCCGGATCCGCTTCGATGAAACCATCCCTGATATTCTCCATTTCTTTTTTCGCATTCATCGGATTCAGCCATACATGGGGATCGTAACCGCCGTGATCATGCCCCTGTTCCTCTTGAGCATGTTCATCTGTGTGTTCTTTCCGGAGAGCCAGATTGCCGGACGCTTCCACTGTTACCAGCTCTTTGTTGTCCAGACTCTTAAGCACATCCTCCACCCAGTGTTCCATTCCGGCGCCGCTGTACAGGAACAAATCGGCTTCCTCCAGTTTTTTTAAATCAGTGGCTGCCGGTTCCCAGTCATGCGGCTCGGTCCCGGACGGAACCATATTCGTCACCTGTGCCCTGTCACCGCCGATTTTTACCGCAAAATCATAGATAGGATAAAAACTGGCCATTACCTTCAATGTTTTTTTGTCTCCGTCCAGAGCTTCCGTTTGGGCTGCGGGACTGCTCAACGTATCTGAGACTTCAGCCCGGCCCGTCGCAAATGAGCAGCCGGAAAGCACGGCAATAAATGCAATCGCCGTCACGACCAGTGCTCTCTGCTTACTTATTCTGTTTTTCTTCATGAAATAAATCCTCCGGTTTGTGTTTTTGTAAGATTACTGCCTGCCGGCAGTCAAAAAAGGAAAAAAGGGTACGCAAAAACAAGGCAGACCTGCCCGGCAGATATTCTCTGTCAGGCCCTGCGCAAAAGCGGTTCAGGGTCTGCCCTTTTATGAGGACATTTTAATTATCTAAGCGGATTTTTAAGCTGACTAAAGAAACCGGGCAAAGATGAAGACCGGTCTGACAGAATGATATGAATTTGAATGTAACATGAAAGGCAAGGACAGCAACGGCTCCCGTACCAACTGCCTCCGACAGCAGGCGTATTGCGGATACACATGCCTCTATCTCGGCGCAGACGGGACAGTCCTCACCCGTACAGATATGTTCTGCGTGCGTGATAATAAAAAGGCCGGAGAGAAACAGGACGGCTGTTACAAGAAACGCCGCAAGCCATGCATTAATTCGTTTATTCCCAGCAAAATTTTTCATGTTCTCTCCTCCTTTCTATCTTTATTCATCTTTGCGGCATCCGCAGTAACCATACAGAACCATATGGCGTTTATCCAGCTCAAATCCATGTTCTTCACAGATATGCCTGAATAAATCATCCAGCCTGGAACATTCCAGGGGGATGAAGCGGCCGCACCGCAGGCAGACCAGCTTCCCCGGCTTCCCAAGCTCCTCCTTATCGGCATAACAATACCGTATCCTGGAGCCGTCTTCGGACGGGAGCTTCATCACTTCCCCATCCTCGGCCAGACGCTCCAGGCCCCTGTATATGGTTGTCTGCCCCACATGCACGCCCTCCTCCCGAAGACGGTCCATGAACTGCTCTACCGTAAGAAAACGGGATTCCTGCTTTTTTAAGCAATTTAAAATGATTTCCTGTTGTTTTGTCCTGTATCTGCCTCTTTCAGACATATTCAGCCTCCCAATTTGAAACTGATTTTCATTTTACATATTATAACAGTATTTCCGGTATTGTCAAGGTAACTTTTTATCATCTGGAGGACCGGACTGTGAGCAGTTATGTCCCAATGCGGGGCGGTTGACCATAAAATGTCAGTCCATCGCACGGAGCAGGTTCACCATCTCGATGGCGCTCACCGCACAGTCAAATCCCTTATTCCCTGCCTTTGTCCCTGCACGCTCTATCGCCTGTTCTATATTTTCCGTGGTGAGTACGCCGAACATGACAGGAACGCCGCTCTGAAGCGAAACGGAGGCGATTCCTTTTGACACCTCGCTGCACACGTAGTCATAGTGTCCCGTACTCCCCCGGATAACTGCGCCGAGGCAGAGTACTGCATCATATTTTCCGCTCTTTGCCATTTTTGACGCGGCCAGCGGTATTTCAAAAGCTCCCGGAACCCACGCCAGGTCAACCTCATCTTCTTTTACGCCGTGGCGCGACAGACCGTCCATAGCGCCGCTAAGCAGCCTGGATGTAATAAATTCATTGAATCGGGCGGCAACTATGCCGACCTTGACGCCCTGTGCTATCAATTTACCTTCTATTGTTTTCATCGTTCTTCTCTCCTCTTTGTTGTGTCTCAGTATTTTAAAATATGGCCCATACGCTGCTGTTTTGTTTTGAGATAAAATAAATCATGGGCCGTAGCATCCATTTGAATCGGCACCCGTTTTGTTATCTCCAGCCCAAACTCCGAAAGCTGATATACTTTATCAGGATTATTTGTCAAAAGACGCATGCTTTTTACTCCTAAATCACGGAGTATCTGTGCTCCGATATAATATTCCCTCTGGTCTCCCGGAAAACCCAGCGCCAGATTGGCCTCCAGAGTGTCCATTCCCTGTTCCTGCAGCTCATAAGCTTTCAGCTTATTGATTAGCCCGATGCCTCGTCCTTCCTGACGCATGTACAGGAGTATCCCCCTTCCCTCCTTCTCAATCCGCGTCATGGCGGCGGCAAGCTGTTCACCGCAGTCACAGCGCAGAGAGCCGAAGGTATCACCTGTCAGGCATTCGGAGTGCACCCGGCACAGCACGTCCCTGCCATCCCCGATTTCCCCCTTGACCAGCGCCACATGGTGTTCCCCGTTCAAACGGTTCACATATCCGTATGCCGTAAACGCTCCGTACTTTGTCGGCATCACGGCGGCGGTCATGCGATCGACCAGTTTTTCACGGCATTTACGGTAATGCTGCAAATCCCGGATAGTTATAAATTTCATTTCCCATCTCTTCGCCAGTTCCCAAAGCCCGGGAGTGCGCATCATGGTTCCGTCCTCCCCCATAATCTCACAGCAAAGGCCGCATTCCTTCAGGCCGGCCAGCCGGCACAGATCCACAACTGCCTCTGTGTGCCCGTTTCTTTCAAGAACGCCGTTCGTCCTTGCCAGAAGGGGAAACATATGGCCCGGCCTGCGGAAATCCTCCGGTTTTGCATCATCCTCCACACATTTCATTGCCGTAACGGAACGCTCGGCAGCGGAAATCCCTGTTGTTGTAGTGACATGATCAATGGATACCGTAAATGCCGTCTCGTGATTGTCGGTATTCTGTTCAGCCATTTGTGGGATTTTCAGCTTTCGGACATAGGCCTCCGACATTGGCATACAGATCAGGCCCCTGCCATGGGTCGCCATAAAATTAATATTGGCTGTGGTGGCAAATTCCGCAGCACAGATAAAGTCCCCCTCATTTTCGCGTTCCGGATCATCCGTCACCAATATTATTTTTCCATTCTTAAGCTCTTCGAGAGCTTCTTCTACCGTATCAAATTCAAACATTCTCTTTGCCTCCTTAAACTGTTCTAGAAACCGTGACGTGACAAATATTCCGCCGTAACAGTACTCTGCTGCGGCTGCGCTTTCTGAGTGTATCCTGCGGCTGGATGTACCAGCTTTTCCAGATATTTTGCAATGATATCTGTTTCCAGATTGACACTGTCCCCCACGCGGCGTTCCCCTAAAACGGTGACACGCAGCGTATGAGGGATTACGGAAACGGAAAAAGAAACCTTATCTGTCTGTGCAACCGTCAGGCTGATGCCGTCTATTGTAACGGAACCTTTCTCCACGATGTAACGCAGGATCGCCGGTTCTGCCCGCACCGTATACCAGACCGCCGTATCGTCGCGCCTGATCCTGGTTATGGTTCCCACGCCGTCCGCATGACCGGCTACAATATGCCCTCCGTATCGTCCTGCTGCCGGCATGGCCCGCTCCAGATTTACATGCATCCCCCGTCTCAGCCCCAGGAGGGCGGAACGATCCAGCGTCTCATGCATAACATCGGCCGTAAAACCTCCTGCAGGAAGAGATGTCACAGTCAGGCAGATTCCGTTTACCGCTATGCTGTCACCCGTCTTCGTACCTTCCAGAACCGTACGGGCCTGAATATCCAGCGCAGCAGAATACCGCCCCCTCACAATTCCTCTCACAATTCCCATTTCCTCAACAATTCCCGTAAACACTGCCGTCCACCTCACTCTCTATCAGAAAATCTTCCCCCAGGCGGATTATCCTGCTGTTTTTCAGGACAATGCCGTCACCCGGGGACAAAAAACCGGCGCCCTCCACCGGGGTTTTGGAAGTCTCGCCTCCAAGCAGTTTGGGAGCGATATATGCTTCTGTCTTCTGTACAATCCCGCTCTCAAGAGCCGCCCAGTTTAATGTGCCTCCGCCCTCCAGCAGGATACTGTCAATTCCCTGTTTTCCCAGTTTCCGCATTAATTCACGCAAATCCACATGGCCGTTTTTCTCCCTCACGGTCAGAACAGAACATCCTGCTTTCTGATAAACCATATGCCTTTCCGGATCGTCACAGCAGGTCGCTATTACAGTCGGCGCCTGCCCGGCCGTCGCAACCACCCGGGCGGCAGGAGGCGTCCGAAGTCTGGTATCACAGATAATCCGGACGGGATTTTTCCCGCCTCTCACACCACGGCAGGTCAGCAGCGGATCATCCGATATTACGGTTCCCACACCTGCCATAATGGCGGTGTAGCGGTGACGCAGTTTCTGCACATGATGCCTGGCCGCTTCTCCCGTAATCCATTTAGATTCCCCGGTGACGGCTGCAATTTTTCCGTCCATCGTCATGGCATATTTCATAACTACAAAGGGATGCTCTGTCCTGATGTAATGAAAGAACACTTCATTTAATTTGGCGCATTCCTCCCGGAGGATATCCTCGGTCACGCTGACACCGTGTTCCCGCAGGATACGGATCCCCTTCCCTCCGACAAGAGGGTTTGGATCGGCTGAACCGACCACCACACGGCTGATTCCAGCCTTCAAAATGGCCTTCACGCAGGGCGGCTGTTTCCCTGAATGGCAGCACGGCTCCAAAGTCACATACATCACTGCCCCCTGCGGCGGCTCCGTACAGGAAGAAAGTGCGTTTTGTTCCGCATGGGGGCCTCCGTATTTCTGATGATATCCCCTGCCGATCACGCGCCCTTCCTTAACAATCACCGCTCCCACCATCGGATTCGGCGCCGCCAGGCCGCAGCCTTTCCTGGCCAGACTCAGCGCCATACGCATATATTTCTCATCGTTTAACATAAAATTTACCTCCAATCAAGAATGAAACCCGCTCACGGGATTCTCCGCCTGCGGCGGGTCGCTTCGGCGACATGATTCCCTTATGCCGCAGGCATTGGCTCACTTAGCGAGTGTAACGAGCTTAGTGAACAAGCCCTCTTTAGAGCTGCGCTCCTCCGCGGAGCGGTTTTAATTTAACAGGAGAACTTTCCTGTTAAATTAAAAAGCCCTGAGCAAAAGCTCAGGGCATGACAGCGTGGAACAGAAATAGAATATTCTCCGTTTGCGGAGGATCGCTACAGCGGCATAATTCCTTGCCGCCGCATTGTGTACCTGCGCGGAGCATTTTTTATTTAACAGGGAAACTCTCCTGTTAAATAAAAAATAAAGCTCCGGAATGCTGAAAACATCCCAGAGCAAATTTCTAATACACAGAATAATAATATCCTGCTTCCATTATCTTCTTTCATCCAGACTGTACTGTCGGCTTCGGAGTTACACCGAATCATGCCTTGCGGCTCGTGGGCTATACCACCGGTAGGGAATCTCACCCTGCCCTGAAGATTTTATTTAGTTGATTTAGTTATTATAATCGATCACAAATCAATTTTCAAGCAATTTCTGCCGGCATCCGCCACAATCACCGCTCCAAGCGCAGAGAGCGGGAGTACGGAACCGGAATGAAATTCCCGGATATCCCTGTCATATTTCCAAATGTTTTGCTGCTCCGGCTTCCTTTACTTTTAGGGCAAAATCCTGTATAATCAATATATTTCATAACCAAAATATGACATGATACCAGGGTCAAAAGGTTGGAAATCTGATGCAAGCTTGCTTGCATGAAGATTTTTAATCTTGGGACCCGCCAAAAACATGAGTAAGAAGCCATTCTTCGCAGAAAAATGAGCGGATTGCGAATGTTTTTGAGGATTGTGAGAGCACGCAGTGCGGAGCAATCCGATATCAAAGGGGTCAAAAGACCTTTTGACCCCAACATCATGACAATTAGAAGTTACATAATATGCTGCATCCAACGATAAAAGATGTTGCCAAGAAATAGTAAGGAGGCGTTAATCTTGAGGAAAAATTTTGGAGCTAAACCGTATACTTATCCGCAGCCGGTGCTGATCATTGCGACGTATGATGAAAATGGAACTGCCGATGCAATGAATGCCGCATGGGGCGGTATCAGCGATGACACGCAAATTTCCATGTGTCTGAGTGCAGAACACAAAACCGTAAAGAACATTCTGGCACGCGGTGCTTTTACCGTCAGCATGGCAGATGCCGCCCATGTGACGGAATGTGACTATGTGGGCATTGTCTCAGCCAATGATGTCCCGGATAAACTGGCAAAGGCCGGTTTCCATACTACAAAGGCTGAATTTGTGGATGCACCGCTCATTGACGAGCTTCCGATGGCGTTAGAGTGTACCCTGGTCCATTATGACGCTGAATCCTGCCGTCTGACGGGCGAAATTGTCAACGTCAGTGCGGACGAACGCATACTTAGAGAAAACGGGAAAATCGACCCCGGCAAGCTGGATCCCATCACATTCGATCCTGTCAATCACACGTATTTAAAGCTTGGCGCGAAAGCCGGCAATGCCTTTAAGGACGGTCTGAAACTGAGATAACCGCAAAGCTCCCCTGAGCCGCATAGGATGTTCTGTAACGGTTCAGGGGGCGTTTGGATGATATACTTGGTAAGAGGAGAAAGGAGGCAAGCAGATGGAAATATCCGGACTGCAGATCGTATTCATACTAATCGTATTGGCGGAATGGATTTTCATGGGCTCAACTCAAGTTTTCCGCGGATACATGGCTGAGAGCTGGGAAATGCCGGTAGGACTTAAGAGCGCAGGATATGCGGCTGCCTTTGGTATTCTGTTTGCCTATTACATCGGAGAATGCCTGATTTACCGAAAAAAGCCTGACGGCTCCCAGCCGATTGTCCTGCGCCGCCGGGGAATCCTTTGGGCTTTATTATTCTATGTCCCATATCTGCTTTACGGCTTTGCAGGAAATGTGATTTTTCTGTTTTGGGAGAATGGGCGCAAAGAGGGAGCGGTGTTTTTTCTCGTAAAACTGCTGGCCTTTATTGGACTGTGCGTGAAACTTTATAAAATGCCAAAAGAGCGCGGGGCAACTTCGGCTCTGCATGGGACAATCCGGCCGAAGTTGGACAACGGTCAAAACGCATGGGAGCTGCTTTTTCGCATCTGCGTCATTGGTTTTTTTATCCTGATGTGGTCAGAGCCGGTCTTTTTGAGATTTCAGGGATTTATTATAACGGATATCATATCGCTTCTGAAACCGTTGATGCTTATCTATATTGTGATATGTCCGGTGCATGGGAAATATAAGGATTAAATCATTTCATTTTATTCGGCACCGATAAACATAGCAGTTCGCACAGCCGGGACTGATCTTCTTGCAGCCATGCCCTGGGTTCCAGGTTGCCATATCACACCTCTCTTTCTCCGGCGTTTTCCCGGACTTTGACATTCCCCGTAAAAAAGCTGTTTCTAATTCAATTATTTATGTAAAACTCAAATCCCTCAACATTATTCAGCCATGCATGATTTGCATATTGGGTCTTGACAAAATCCGAAATCGGATTCATAATAAAACCGAAATCGGATTTTAAAACTATGGAGGAACCATTATGTTAAAAACGGTCAAAGAACAAAACTTAGAATTAAACCGCATTTGGAGAATGCAGGATCAGTTATATCAAGCTTACGCTACTCGCTGCGGTTTGTCTTCCGTATCCTTTTGGGTATTGTATACCTTAAGTGAGGCAGATGAGGTCTACACTCAAAATGCGCTTGCCGAAATGTGGTATTTTCCGAAGCAGACGGTTAACTCAGCAATCGCAGGTCTTGTAAAAACGGGATATATAAGACTTGAACAGATTGCCGGGGCAAGAAACAGTAAGGCGGTAAAACTGACGGAACAGGGATTGGATATATGTAAACGCCTTGTTAATCCTCTTGTACATGCTGAGTTGAGTGCATTATTAAAAATGTCGGAGGAGGAACGCCGAATGTTCCTGGAACTCTCCGACAAACAGCAGCGTTTCCTGCGGGCTGAACTGGATGCCGTTTATCAAGATGAAGCAGTCGATTTTAATGCAGGCAGCAAAGAGGTGCAAAAATGAATTTAGAGCAATGGGTTCTATGCCCTTTCTGTAAAAGCAAAACCCGGCTGAAAATACGGGATGATACAGTATTAAAAAATTTTCCGCTGTTTTGTCCTAAATGCAGGCATGAAACACTTATAGATGCAGAACAAATGAATATATCCGAAAGCAAAGAGCCAGACGCAAAGACGCAGAGCCGATAATCCGTATATTAGATACGATTATCGGCTTTTCTATTTATAAAGTGAAAACATAAATGGAGGAATTATTTAATGAGGATTATTACAATCAGCCGGGAATTTGGAAGCGGCGGCAGAGAAATTGGAAAACGACTTGCCGGCCAGCTCGGCGTTGATTATTATGACAAAGAAATTATCACCGCTATTGCAGGTAAAAAAGGATTAGACGAAGATTACGTGTCTGATATATTGGAGCATCACGGGTGGCAGAATGTACCGCTGACTTTTTGCCGTTCCCTTACAACGGTGACTGTAGTACGGTCTGTCAAAGCCGATTTATTAGTGGAACAGACAAGAGTAATCGAGAGTATTGCAAAGGCCGGAAAGGATTGTGTTATCGTTGGACGAAATGCAGATGAATTGCTCAGGGTGCATCACCCCTTTAATGTTTTTGTCTGTGCTGATATGGAGTCAAAAATTCGCCGTTGTATGGAGCGGGCTGAAAAAAACGAAAATTTGTCCCGAAAAGAACTGGAACGAAAAATTCGCAGCATTGACAAAAACCGTGCTGAGGTTCGTGAAATTATTACACATAAAGGCTGGGGAGTACATACCTCCTATCACCTGACAGTCAACGCCACCGATTGGAATTTGAAGGAATTAACATCAGCCGTTGCAGCGTTTGCCGAGAGCTGGTTCAGGAGGACAAACCCATGATACAGCTCTCTGATCACTTTAATTATAAAAGACTATTACAATTTACATACCCCACCATTGTCATGCTGATTATCAGCTCTGTCTATGGTGTGGTCGACGGTTACTTTGTATCAAATTTTGTAGGTAAAACACCATTTACCGCAATCAATTTTATTATGCCCTTTCTCTTGATATTAGGGTGTGTGGGATTTCTGTTTGGAACAGGCGGAGGGGCATTGATTGCTAAAACAATGGGCGAAGGCAGGCAGAATAAGGCCAGTGAGCAGTTTTCCTTACTCATCTATGCCTCTTCCATATGCGGTGTGCTTTTAGCTGTATTTGGTATGGCAGCGCTGCGGTGGATTGCGTCTGCATTAGGTGCAGAAGGCCGGCTGTTAGAGGACAGCGTTACCTATGGACGGGTGGTTTTACTTGCCATACCGGCGTATATCCTGCAATGTGAATTTCAATGCCTGTTTGCCACGGCAGAAAAGCCGAAACTTGGTTTGTACATTGCAATTGCCGCAGGAGTAACTAATATGGTACTTGATTTCCTGTTTATCGTTGTATTTAAATGGGGATTGGTTGGTGCAGCTGCCGCTACTGCAATCGGCCAATTGATCGGTGGTATTGTTCCTGTAATTTATTTTAGCCGTCCTAATGACAGCCTGCTCCGACTTACTAAAACGAAATTTGATGGATCGGTTTTGTTGAAAACGGCTTCTAACGGTTCTTCTGAATTGATGACCAATATTTCTACCTCTGTTGTCAGTATGCTTTATAATGCACAATTACTGAAATATGCCGGAGAAGACGGCGTTGCATCATATGGAGTTTTGCTATATGTTGCGTTACTCTTTCAAGCTGTGTTCATTGGATATTCCGTAGGGACAGCTCCAGTTATCAGTTATCATTATGGTGCGAAAAACCATAACGAGTTATCAAGTTTGCGGAAAAAGAGCATCTTTATCATAATCGCCTTTGCTGTTGCTATGTTTGCGGCAGGGGAACTGCTGTCAAAACCCATTGCAATGCTTTTTGTCGGCTACGACCAGGGATTGATGGATATGACGCAGAGAGCTTTTATGATTTACTCTTTTTCATTCCTGTTCTCCGGATTTGGTGTTTGGGGTTCCAGCTTTTTCACTGCGTTAAACGACGGAGTAGTATCTGCCCTTATTGCTTTTATGCGTATCCTGGTATTCCAGGTTGCATCTGTGCTTATATTCCCATTGATTTGGCAGCTGGACGGTATTTGGTTCTCGATTGTTGGGGCGGAATTCATGGCAGCGATTGTTACCGCATTGTTCTTAATTGGCAAGCAAAAAAAATATCATTACTAAATTGAGGTGTAAATATGAATTTAATGATTAAAACCGTTACTTCAGATTTTGAAGATATAAATGCTCTTGAACGTTTAAATAATGAAGCGTTTCCAGCAGAGGAACGCATGGAAATCGATGAAATGATGCAGTTAATTTCCAGACAGATAATTGAAGTGACTGCTGTTTATGATGATAGTACCTTTGTCGGCTTTTATGCACTGTCTGTCCGTAAACCCACTGCCTATGTATTCTTCCTGGCGATTGACAGTTCCAAACGCTCCAGGGGCTATGGCAGCAAAGCGTTGGCCTTGATGAAAAAACAATATGCCGGTTATCAGATTGTCTTAGATATGGAAGCTATAGATGATGAAGCGGAAAACATTGAGCAGCGTAAAGCACGTAAAAGCTTTTATCTTTGCAATGGCTATCATGAAACAGGTTATTACCTGGATTATAATGATTTAATAATGGAAGTGTTATGTGCGGATGAAGAACTGGATGCAGACAGCTTTCGGATACTTTTGGATAAATTGAAAATCAGGAAGACACCGTTTGTATTGGTCCGAATGAATTGAAATAACTAAACATAATTGAAATAACTAAACATAAAAGATGGAGAAATGATTTAAATGAAAAAAAGATTAGCCGCAGAATGGGAACCGATTAAGGGAGTTATGATTGCCTGGCCAGCATTTCTTCCACACGCTTATATAGTAGATTTAACACAGAATTACCATGTCTATCTGTGTGTCCCCGGCCAGGATGAAGAAAATAATGCAAAAAAATATTTGACGGAATGGGGCGGAAACATTCGCAACGTTACATTCTGCCAAGGCCCCCAGGGGTTTGATGCCCCCTGGGTAAGAGATTGGGGAATGCACCCGATTTTTGATGAAAGCAGGAACTTCCATCTTGCTGGTGCAGAATACCAAATGTCCACCCCTTTTGTAGCGTATGAGAACCCTGAAGTCATTACAAATCGAACCGGGTATACAAGAACTGGCTGGGGTACAGAAGATGTAGCACATTGCCGGACAAGAGCGGTATGGGACGAAAATATGCTTTATATTGCTGTCAGAAGATTGGAGGAGGAAGAACCTGCTAATCAGGTATTAGATATTCATGTTAATATTGTTGATTACAGCAAAGCCGGATTGATTAAAGGAAGTCTGAAATTATATTATCGGGAAGCAGGGGGAACGGAATGGAACTGCCAACCGCTTGAAACAACAAATGACAGAGAACTTTTCCTCGGAAGTCTGATGGGAAACCCCGGCGATACAATCGAATATTATGTTGCTGCTGAAAGCAAGTCGGGCAGGAAAGAAACCATGCCAAGAGTTGCTCCCAAAGGCACTTATAAAGTGCATATAAGGTAAATAATCTCAAACACACTATATGGAGCCGATTAACTGCAAATAATTGGGACAATCGGCTCCATCAATGATATTTGTTCAAATAAAACGAACGAGGAGGTCGGATATGCCAGAAAAAATTATACAGCGTAAATGCTTTGTCATAAATACCGCTTACATTCTTATTGCTGCCATGCTTGTGCTGCTGACTATTTTAACCGCGGGATTGCTTATGCCTTTTTGGATTGCTCTCTTTCTTTCCGCTATATTACAGCCGATTACCAGATTGTTAAGCGGAAAACTGGGACTAAAAAAGAAAGGATTATCAACAATCGTACTATTCCTATTTTATCTGCTGCTGTTTTGTATCCTTATCTTTGGTATAGCAGAAGTTACAAATTTGTTTGGAGATTTATTTCAAAGTTTCCCCGACTATTATAAAGATACTATCGTGCCCGCTCTTGGCTCTCTGGGTAACTCCATTGAGCAGATATTCTCCATTATTCCTAATGAATTCCGCCCGGATATGGCAGGGCTGCAAATGAGTATAATGACATGGATAGAAAAGATCGTATCTGCAATTTCACAATATGGACTTACCTTTGCAGGCAATGTGATTAGTGGGTTTACTTCCAGCATTTTGTCTGTTTTAATGACCATATTACTTTCGTATTTTATCACTGTTCAGTATGATACAGTCGTTGCTTTCTTGAAATGCCAGCTGCCTGATAAAATTCGTACATTTGGTGCAGACATCAAACCCTTATTAAAAAACTCTGTAGTGAAATATTTCAAGGCAACATTAATCCTGATGTTCATTACATTCATTGAACTGGCAATAGGGCTTAGTATCATAAAAGGAAGCAATCCCATTGGAATGGCCCTGGGAATTGCAATATTTGATGCACTGCCTGTTTTCGGTACCGGCGGCATTATGATACCTTGGATAATTATTGAGCTGTTAAGCGGAAACTATGCTCTGGCCGGTGGATTGCTTATACTCTACATCATAATTACTATCATGCGTAATATATTAGAGCCGAAAATTTTAGGATCACAACTTGGTATTAACCCTATTGTGGTACTTCTTGCCGTTTTAATCGGCGGCAGGCTCCTGGGAGTTTTGGGAATGATTTTCTTCCCGATTACCGCTTATGTTTTGACGGTACTCCATGATGCCGGTGAAATTAAATTATATAAGAATCCACCTAAGTTAAATAATCAGAGCCGGATGCACAGCCGCTAAGCCGATATCTTCATTGGGAGAGCAGGCCGTTTTCGCTCCCGGCAAAAACGGTGGGAAGCGTTCTCTATTTCAGACCTTCCATCACTGAATCAGGCAAAATACTCTTCGATAAACCGTGAAGCGACTGCACCGTCGGCGGCAGCCGTAACAATTTGACGCAGCGGTTTCGTGCGGACATCGCCAACGGCAAAAACGCCCGGGAGATTCGTCTTCGTCGTCTCATCAGCTATGATGTAACCAGTCCCATCGAGGTCGACCTGGCCCCGGAACAGCTCCGTATCAGGAATCCGGCCGACTGCAACGAATACGGCCTCACAGGAAATCTCCTTCGCCGGACCGTCTAAAGATGCCACGGTAACGCCCGTAACTTTCTTATCGCCGTGTATCTCTGTCACCCGGCTGTTCCAGACAAATTCTATCCCGCTGTCTATCAATGGGTCCATATAGATTTTAGAGGCCCGCAGGCTGTCGCGCCGGTGAACCAGATATACCTTTTTGCAGATTTTAGCCAAATAGAGGGCGTCCGCCGCCGCACTGTTGCCGCCTCCCACAACGACTACCGTTTTGTCGCGGTATCTCATTCCGTCGCAGGTGGCACAGTAAGCGACTCCCCGTCCGCGCAGCTCTTTCTCCCTCTGCAGCCCCAATTCCCGGGGAGAAGCTCCGGTTGCAAGTATCACCGCTCTGGCCTCGATCTCTCCCTTTGAGGTGGTGATTTTTTTAATATCACCGGTCAGTTCTGCCGATTTGACGCTGACAAACGCAGTCTCCGCTCCGAAACGTTCGGCTCCTTTCTGCATCTTCTCTCCCAGCTCAAAGCCGTCAATCCCCTCCTCAAAACCGGGATAATTATCCACCTGTCCGGTGGTTGCCATCTGTCCTCCCGGAGAAAGCTGTTCCAGCACAATCACCGAAAACCCGCTTCTCGCACAGTAGAGAGCTGAGGCATAGCCGCCCGGCCCGCCGCCGATAACCGCAACATCATAGGATGTCTGTTTCATCATGTACCTCCTTTGTACCATTCCTGCCTTACAATCCTATAAGGCGCCGTTTTCTCTGAGCCAGTCTTCAACTGCATCCTGTGAACCCGGGTTGACAACAGAGCTGACCAGTTCGCCGTCGCGGAACAGAAGCAGGGAAGGTATCGTGTCTATGTCATACTTCTCAGCAAGTTCAGGTTCCTCGTCTATATCAAGCTTCACCATCTTAACCGTCTCACCATGTTCTTCCGACATGCGTTCAATCGCCGGGGAAAGGCGTCGGCAATAACCGCACCATGGCGCCCAGAAATCCACAATAACCGGCCCCTTTGCCTTTAATACCGTCTCTTCAAAATTATTTTTAATCTCCTGTACTGCCATAATCCTGTCTCCTTCCTTAACTTTCCTAAATTATCTTCGTTTTTATCTGTAACTTTTTCAAATACAGTTGTTGTATTTTTATAATACTGTTATCCGGACGGATTGTCAAGAGAAATATTTAAAATTGTACAAATCCTTCTATTGAAACAACGATAACCTGCACGCTGCGCGCACAGGTCACCGTCAAATAAGACCCCTGGCTATCGGATACGGCATACGTTCCGACGGCCAGGGGCCTGAAAGGTTAAGTTTGATTCAGCTCATGGAAGCTGTCTGGACTTTATTCTGCAAAAACCATAATCTGCAGAGCCGCGTTGTCCTCATCCGACCATACGACACATTTTCTGCCCTGTGTCAGATCATCCAGTGTCACAATGTTCCTTGTAAGATATGGAAATATGTTGCAATCGGATTCCACCGTGTACTCTGTGCCGTCTGCCGCTGTCAGGACGGACTTTGAAGTGGCTGCATCCGTAACCAGGGACTGCACTTCTATATAGTCCGGTACCTTCGCATCAGCGGGTATGTTGGCAAAAATCACATCTGCATTTGTCATTGGAGGGAGGCTCATGGTCATGGCCGGCCCGATGTATACATAGATGGTATCCCCATCCTTAATATCCTCTTCCTTAAGCGGAAGTCCGGTTACAGCATCGAGGATGTAAGTATACTCCTCCGAAACATTGAGGATGATCTCTCCGCTGATACTCATATCCGACTGGTTGTCAATGGACAGCCTGCCATCCTCCTGCTTTGTTACCGGCCCGTAGATACGGAGGGACTGAAGTGCATCCTGCCCGTTCATATCCTCAACGTTATCCGCCGCTGACTCCGCCGCAGTGTCAGCTTCTGTTGTCTCCTCTTTGGATGCCGCCTGGCTCTCCTGACGGGTTTCCGTGGCAGCGGATGCCCCATTGGATGCGCAGCCGCCTATGCCAAGCGCCAAAACCGTACAAATTCCTGCTGCATATAAACGATATTTTCTCAATATTCTCTTCTCCTTTTCATGGTTAATACCCGCCGGCCCTTTAAGCCGTGCAGAGCATTTATTTACTTGCAAGTAAAGTATATACGATTTGCCATTCATATCCAATAAAAAATTTCTTAATAATTCTGAATTTATAGAGAACATTGTAAGAAATATTTCAGATTTTTCGCTAAATTAGATCATTTATATCATCCTTCTCCTATCTCTTTTTGATGCCATATACTTTTCAAGAATAAATATGCACTGCTATATTTCTGTCCTGAGATATTGTATAATTATCTAAATCGGAATTTGAGGAGAGTAAAAATATGAGTAAAGAGTATATCATTTCGGCATGTTCAGGAATGAAAATTGATGTTAAGCAGGGCCAAAGCATCACAGTGATCGATATTGAAGGCGGTCAAGTAGTGGATTTTTTCGCTGAAGCGGACGGAAATGAGAATGAATTTCTTTCAGCAGGAGTGACGATTGACTGTAACGAGTCCCTGAAAATAAATGTTGGTGATATTATTTATACAAATCTATACCATCCCATGATGGAGGTTATGTTTGACGATGTAGGAGAGCATGATTTGCTCCATCCATGCTGCCGGCCGGAAATGTATGACTTCTTCTATCATAATGGCAAAGATCATCCAAATTGCTTTGACAATATTAACAGAGCGCTTGGAGAGCAACGTCCCATTATCACACCCGTTAATTTATTTATGCACACGAAAATTAACACAGACGGCCGTATTTCCGTGGAAAAACCGATTTCAAAAGCAGGAGATAAAATTATATTAAAAGCTCTGATGGATATTACATTGGGAGTTGCCGCTTGCAGCGTTTCTGAAAGCAAATGCAATAGCGGGAAGTGTTCCCCCGTTAAAATTGTTGTTAACTAAAACAATTCCTGTTAATTTAATAGGAGGAATCCCGCTATGAAAGCAATAAGGACACCAGTAGCCCGTACTATCTGGTGTCCTGTATATTATACACTATATTCGCTTTTTAATTTTGTCACTCCAGAAATTTACTAATCCGTTCCGCCGCTTCTTCTGCGTTGGAAAGAATTGCCGGATGCCGTCCTTCCGCAAATATACAAATTTCAGCTCCCGTTTCTCCGGCTATCGCACGATATTCGTCCTGAAAATCCGCCCTTGACATCTCATCGCCTTGGCTTCCCATAAGCAGAAGCGGAACCTGCAGACTGTGAAGCGGCTTTGAAAATAACGGCAGCTTTTCTCCAGCACATTGGAGCAGGGCTTTTGTATCTAAATCCACAACACGCTCCCAGTCTTCTCCCTGACACCATTGATAAAATTCTACCGCCAGGTTATCCGTTTTGGCGTCGGTCCGTTCCTGAATCAGATTCTTTGAAAAATCATCTGCCAATGTTCTGCCGTCAAAGCTGTCCGCTACCACTCTGCCAACCAGCTCGGGGCGCTCTAAAGCAGTATTGACGGCAACCCAGGCACCGCCGCTCGTTCCCACAAGATTGACCTTTTCCAGCTTCAAATGCTCCAGAAGTGCGATTGTCTGTCTGGCCTCCTCCATCCAAAGCTCTGCCGGAAATTCCTCAATTCGGTCCGATTTTCCATGTCCTAAAAAATCAATGAGTATCACATGAAACCGGTCCTCATATAAGGGCAAAAGTAATTTAAACATCCTGGAAGATGCCGTATTGCCGTGCAGGAAAAGTACGGGTTTTCCCTTTCCTGATTCTGTATAATAAATCTTTTTAGTCTGATAATAAAAATATGACATCCTTTGCCTCCTAATCGCTTTTCATTCTTCTGCTGCCTGATTAGCAAGGCTTGTAAAACACCAACACCTTGCCGTTAGTGCTTTTTTATCCAAATTCCCATATTTCGCAACCTCCATTCCTGATATACATCCAGTGTATCACAAGATTTAATAAAATACAATGCCTGCTCCAAATATTTCCGCCCAGATTGGACACTTACGTTACGGTTCACAGTCCTGACAAAAAGAGCAGTTCTGTGACCAGTAACAAATTAATCAACAATTTCTTCCACAAATTCCCAGGTCTTGCCCTGATCCGTTGACTGATACAATCCCTTGCTGCCCCCATGATAATCGCCATCAGCCCCCTGCCCGATAAGCATTTTCAGTGTTCCATCCTCCTCATACGGCATCGATGGAAAATCAAAGGGTTCATCCGGGTTGGGCTTTTCCTCCATGACGGAATACGGCAGTTCAACACGCGTTGTAGTCCTTCCGCCATCCTCTGTCCGGTAAAGTTCCGCCTCATCCCCTCCGTTATGAGAAAGAGCCATGAATCCAAGGTTTGAATTTATAAATGTGATGCCGGCCGCACCGCCGCCCTGACCAAGAAACGGATCTTCGTTTATGACTTCTGTCTGCCGCTCTGGTCCCCCCCTGATCGTCCATAAAGATGATTCCCTCCGAATTATCTCCCCATTTTCGCATCCCATAGTACAGGATACCATATTCCTTTTCCGTCCAGATGCTGACCGTTTCCCTGATCGGCACGTGACTTAATATTGTGAGCATTGGTTTTAAGAGCTTATCCTCATCCCTGGCACCTGACACTTCATTATCCAGATAGACCGTTATTTCATTTTCTGATTTTTCCCGGTCGTAGCTTATGAGATAGCTTTCCTTATTACCGTATTCATCCCAGCCATATAGAAATGTATCAATGGTATAAATAGTTCCATCCTCACCAAAATGAAGATTAAAGCCGGAAGAAAGATATAATTCCTCCGGAAGCTCCAATTTTTCGCCGAGATCATCAAAAAGGCCCTGTATTCCATCTGAATAAATATTATCATGTACCAGCTCTACGCTTCTTTTATGTTTCGCTTCATCAATATACCAGGATAACCTGCCTTCATAAGCCTGGGCGCTTCTGTAAATCAGCGGACCATAATATAAAGTGATCACAGCAAAACCCATAAATGAAATCCACATGAGCTTTTTTCCAAATGGCTTTCGATTCTCAATTGCACCGTCCTCTGCCTGCGGTTCCCTCTCAGCTTTCGTCGCCCTGAATACCGCTGCAAAAAATACCGCCGCAAAAAGCATTCTACGCAGCTGATTACAATAAGCCAATTCACAGGATTTCCTTTATCGTCCGGTTGATGCGTCTGCATTTTTCTTCCTCTAATCTGCACCCGATGGATTCTTTGTCTTCAATGACTCTCGGTTTCTCAAAATCCAGAACCATCCCTTTTGTAAAATCCAATGCCATATCATCCAGCTTTGACACATCTCCCTTTGCGATAACTGCAAAAAACGTGGCTGCAATCAGATAATCGCCGTAAACGGATGCGTGTTGTCCATCCCTATAATATAACTCAATGTCCGGATAACGCTCTCTGATTTTCGCCCAGATACGGCCTATCGGCGCCAGTAATGTGCCTGTCTCATTTGCCAGTTTTGTGTAGGTATCAATCATGTTCCGCTGATTTTCCGGCTTCTCTTTTTCTGCCCAGGTCATATACAGCACCGGCGCCGTTCCCACGGATTTACACAGCTTTATTAATCTCTCTGCATGAGGTATCGTCTCTTCCTCCGGCGGAAAAGGATGTGCAGCCTGTTGAATGACACAATAATCGTAATTCCCATATAAAAGATTGAAACGAACGGAGAAATACTCCTTTTCATGCCACGCCAGCGTTCTGCCGGAATAGGCAATCATCGTTACATCTGTCTCTGCCTCTCCGGCCTTTCTGCACATGTCCGAAAACAAATGCGGCATATCATTAAAATACGTATGGCTATTGCCGATAAACAGCACCTTCACTCAACATCCTCCTGTCTATTCATTCTCGTTTGGGCTATCCGTTCCGTCAGGACTTCCATAATCAGGACTTCCTCAATCAGGACTTCCTAAAATAAATGGGGCGCAGCAGCATAGCCAGGATAGCCATAGATTCTATGCTGCGTTCATGCTTCGGATTTCAAGCAAATCTCCTTCATGGCCGGCTGCATATAGCGGATGCCGTAAGAACAGGACATTAAAGCACAACGTTCACTTTTCGCTTTTTATCGGGATAAAAGGCAAGAAACAACTTGATGTATTCCGGTATTCCTGCAAGGTCGGGAGAGAAGAACCAAAAGGCAAAACCATCACAAAATTCGTATTGTTGATTGTGAATCGTATAGCTTTTTCTATGGCTGCATGTACCGTCCTCTTTCATATTATGACAATGCTTACAAGCTCCATAATTACCGGTAAATGCATGCTGAATATAGTCTGGGGCCTGTTCAATAGCCTGTTTCTGACTATTTACATTGCTGAAATACATACGGAGAATCAAGTCATTATCCCGTAAATAAATTCGGGCATACGATTTTTTGCTTTTCACTCCGGCTTTTGTGTAAATAATCATATTCTTTCCCCAGCAATATCCCTCTCCTATTGTTTGGTTACAAGTATACCCCAGCTTCTGCATTTCCGAATCAAACGCCACTATAAACTGCTTGTCCTTATCATTTACAAAATCGTATTCTTTACTCTTTAATAAATCATTCATCAATCTTCTCCCCGTCTATTAAACATTATGTTACCAGAAGGACCTGATACAAATTCAGCATCAATCTTTCGGATTACCTCCATTAGAAATACCTGAACCAATCTATTTATCAAAAAGCTTTTAAATAACCGGACATAATAAAACGCTAACAAATCAAATTAATATATAACCTTAAAAACTCTATAAACAGCTCCAGATTCTCGTTACCCGCTTCAAATGTAATAGTTTGCGTTCCTTGGAGCGAACCTCTCACATCAACAATAATTTTCTGCTCATCTCTGTCAAATTCCGGTATGCAAAAAAATTGGCTTTCATCATCGATTAATTCACACTCTTTTTTTGTTTCAAATAAATATTTATCCGTATAACTTATAAATAATAAAATTACATCAGCAAAGTCCTGGACCTCATCAATCCCAGGACAATAAAAATCATGCTCCATTGTATTCCTGACTTTATTTATTTTTCTCAATATCCTGGGTGCAATTATCCCTAACCGGTTTAACAGATCAATCTTATTTGGTATTGCCATCTTTTTCTTATCAGTATAAGCTTTTAAACAGTATCCATATAAAAGAGATTCTATTTGACAATCCAACGCTCTTTTAGCATTAGATAATGCATTAATTAAATTCCGCTTATCTTCTCCCTTTAAATCCTCCTCCATAAATTCGAGATATTCATGTGGCGTAACATCAAATTTTAATTCTACATCTTCGTAACAGCAGGAACCCCAATATAAACTCTCTCTGCTTAACATTTGATTGATATAAACTAAATCCAAACTCCTACCTCCGGAAATTCAAATAATTTGAAATCTATTTATTTTCTCTTACAAAACGGCAAGGATTCCCGTATGCTATCATATCACATTATATCTATTAGAGCATCGTTATCTGTCAGAGTCATCCGCGCCGGCGCTATGATTTTTCCCTTAAAAGTTGTCCCGTATTTCCTTTTTTGATGTCCGCCTCTCATAATAACCGGAAGTTTTTTAACAATACTGAGGTATTATATAACCTATTTTTTCTAAAATCTCTATTCCGGCGATAATTAAAGGGGCTGGGGCTTTCATATATATCTTAGCACTAATTATTAAATAAAGACACACGCTTTTGATACATTTATATTTTATTTCCTATCATCCTGCGCAATCGTATCTCCATTCCCAAACACATAGATGGCCCCGGCTTTCGGACACACAAAAAGCACCAGCCGTTCTCTGACTCGTGCTTTAATAGAGGCTTATTATTAAAAATACAGTAGATTAGATACTACACCGGCCTGATTAAATTGTTTTCAAAAAAAGTGTCAAAAGTATTTGTTGCGCCTCCGTGTTCAACAATTTTTCCATCCACTACTTTATCAATATCAACCCCTGTAATAGTGAGTTTCTTATTCGTTGGTTTGATACCAATAAACGCTCCCTTATGAGTCCCCTGCATAATAAATTCAGAGATAACATAATCGCCATCTGAATACTGCTTAATAATGTTCATTGTGTAGTCCGGATAAGTCTTTTTTACATCGGCTAAATGCTGTCTCATACCGGCTAATCCAAGCGGTACCATTTTTTCTCCAACTTTCAGTACGCAATCATCCGAAATATATTGGGAAAGCTCATCCAGTAAATTATTTGAAACAATTACCTCATAAAAATATTTTACAAGCTTTTTCTTCTCCATAATACTCACCTTTTAAACTGTGCTTTGGGTATCATTCAAGCAGCTCCAATGCTCTCAGATTTCCCCATCACATTAATGTAAAATCCTAAGAACCATCTTCTGGCAGGGATACTCAAATACAGTCAATTTTTCATCATCTGCAAATCCACAAGCATGATAACATGCCCTGGCAGGTGTCCCTTTTGGGTCGCCGTCTTGGAATGTAACGACGGAAATAATATCTCCCACAGTAAACCACTCCGTCATTTTCTCAATCAATCTTTTAGCAACACCTTTCTTTCGATACTCAGGATGTACGGCAAGAAAAGACAATTCTTTTTCTCCCCTTGAACACATAAGCATTCCTGCAATTCTACCATCTTTTTCTTCCATAATTGCTTCATCATTGCTGATGGCACTATATACTGCTTCTAAAAATTCCTTTTCTTTATACCCGGCAAAATCATCTTTTACCAGTTCCATCATGGATAGTATTTGACCTTCATCGTTCTTTGTTACATACCTTATCATGATCTTTCCTGCTTTCCATATCATAAATAAAACATTGCCCCGGAATCCACATAGTCCAATTTACGATAAATATGCCGTGCCGCTTTTTTCGACAAGGAAGATGTCATAATTAAGTTTAAACAGCATATTCATAAACACGGCGTTTAACCCAGAACAGATTTCACCGAAGCCAACCTATTTTCACATGCTCTCCTCTGTATGTTCTAAACCATTCTCCTGGCACCACTCAATCGCCAGTTCCCTGTAATATTTCGCCTGAAAAATTCTATCAATCATATCGTCAAATCTCCTGAACGCGCCCCGTCCCCGTATGGCATAGCCCAATTCTTCCGCCTTTTTACCTTTTAAAGTCCAGATAAATTCTTCCATGATATGATATTCGTGAATTTCAAATTTTGTCGGAAGCCTTAAATAACGTCCCAAGTTTTCTTCAATTTCATGATACAGTCCCTTATTATCCAGACCAGTAACCAGTTCATCTACAAGGAATACACTTTCTCCTGTTTCCAGATCCAAAAAATATGTGTAATTATCATCTGCCATTTCGATCGCATCCAAAATTACATTTAAATTTACTTTCATCGCTAAACATCCTGTCTTTTGTGAATTAACCATTAAATTTAAGACTAATAAAATGTGGCTGCTCAGCTTTTTAAATCACAATTTATTTCAATAAGTATAACATAATGAGAAGAAAGATTCAGTAATTTTTCACTTTCATCGTGAAGTCCTATAATGAATTTTAAGTTCTATCCCCTTTCCCCTATCTTTGAAAACTTATCCAACTCACCTCACGTTAAAACACAACTCCATTTGCTCCAAATAATTCCGCTTTCCCGCATAGAATCAAGGTTTCCGCACGGGAAACACGGCGGTTTCAATATGTGGTGGAACGGAGGTTTTATACTACATGGCAAAAGCTTTTCTTCAAAAAACATGGCGGAGTAAATTTTTCGGCTAATCACCCCCCACTTACCCCTTTTTGATAAAAATCACCCCCTTGTACAATTACTACCCCTCCAGTACCTTTTCACGCTCATCTATCCTACCCATCAATTGCTTCCAACTCCCCGGCAATTTCTTCTGGTTCAAGCAATAATTTTTTCATCTCCTCTGGTAACTATTACTGATTTTGTAAGTATCCACTCCGCGACATATAATAATGCTAATAGCTAGTTTTCCTCCGAGAGTTTTTCCTGTTCATCTAATGCTGCTAAATAGAATTGTAACTGTCCCACATCAGTAGGATCAAACTTACCTATTTTCAATTCAATCGCAATCATACTTCTGAGCTTCCGATGGAATAGCAGCAAATCGATAAAAAACTCATCACCATTTACTACTATTTTATATTGATTTCCTATAAAAGCAAACATGCCACCCATTTCAGATAAGAACTTTTGAATGTGATGAATGAATGTCTGCTCCAATTCACGCTCACCATCTTCTGGTGCCAATTCCATAAAATCAAACGTGTACTCATCCTTAACGGCTAATTCGGCCTGCTGTTTATACTCACCTGAAAGTTGTGTCTCATAATTTGTCTGATTTATACAAAATTTCTCAAATGTCTTAATTGAAATATTATGTATCAAAACATCTTTGGACCAGCCATAATTACGGGTCATTTTAAAGTAAAATTCTCTTTCCTATTTATCCTTGCATTTCTCTAATATCAGCTATATTTTTGTCCAATTTATTACTGCCACAATTGTGGCACGTTTTCATTCTGGCTTTAGCCAGTTGAAGGCATTATCATTTTTCGTGTTCCGAAAAATGATAATGCCTGAAACAGGAAACCACCTGCTTTGCGGGTGGTGCAGCAAGTGCTTATAGCACAAAAATCACCTTTCCGATAGAATAGAGTTGTTCAAGCTACTATCTAAGAAAGGAAAGGTGATTTTAATGGCACACAAGAAACATGATATGGCACATACAAAGTGGATGTGCAAATACCACATTGTGTTCACTCCTAAGTATAGACGAAAAATGATTTATAATCAATATAAAGAAAGCATACGAGATATATTAAA
>Ga0129317_1000214_pt1 | contig 71027 bp, 65 predicted proteins | sample Cm1ome_FD_94430 | JGI IMG/M metagenome (GOLD analysis project Ga0129317, IMG submission 94430) | Eastern black-and-white colobus group fecal microbial communities from Wisconsin, USA - Cm1105 metagenome | ecosystem: Host-associated > Mammals > Digestive system > Large intestine > Fecal | place...
AAATGTGGAATTTGCCTACGAGACAAGCCCCAGCCGTTCAAGCTGTTTGGTATACTCGGCCCCGGTGGTCACAAGATAGATGCGGGTGGTTTCGATGCTGGAATGGCCCAGTACATCGGCCAGCCGTGCGATGTCCTTGCAGGATTTGTAGAAAATCCGGGCGAACAGGTGGCGCAGATTATGGGGATAGACCTTCCGGGGGTCTACTCCCGCCGCCCTGCACAGGGCTTTCATCTCCGCCCAAATCTGGCGTCGGCTCATGCTCTTTCCGCTTCTGGTGATGAAGATTTCACCGGAGGCGGTTTTATTTTTCCGGGCGTATTTCAGCAGCTTGCGGCAGAGCTTCCCCGGCAAAAGTATGGTGCGTATCTTGCCCTTTAGGGAGATGTCCGCCCGGCCTGCCCGCGCCGCCTCCACGGTGAGGTAGCGCACCTCGCTCACCCGTACCCCGGTGGCGCAGATGGCCTCCATGAGCAGGGCGAGGCGCTCCTTTCCGCTGGCCCTGGCCGTGGATACCAGCAGATCGTATTCCTCTCTCGTCAGCTCCCTGGACTGGTCACGGAACATCCGGCGCTGGATTTTCAGAAATTTCACCCGGATATTCCAGTCCAAAAACCGGAACAGGCCGTTGATGGCGGCCAGCATGGAGTTGACGGTGCCGGGGCTGTGGCCCGTGGCAAGCAGATGTTCCTTCCATGCCGCCGCCAGCTCCTGTGTGACAGGCTGGTTTTCTGTCCAGGCGGCAAAGGCCCGTACATCCCGCAGGTATTTCTCAATGGTGCCGATGGCGCGCTCCTCGGCCCGGAGATGGCGGGCGTAGGCGGCAAGCTGCCCGGTGGCCAGTTTGTACTCTGTCATGTTGAAAACCTCCATTTTTCAAAGTATGAGGTTATTGTACCTTGACGGAGGTTTGCTATGCGGACAAAGAAAAAAGCCCCCAGTGCCCACCCTAATCAGGGCAGGCGCTGGGGGCTGAAACGCGTCTCGAATGTGGACGCAATTTTCGACAGTTTTTCACAGGGGGGTTAATCCGTCTCAAATGTAGACGCGTTTCGACAGAACCGACATCTCCCTGCCGCGGTTGCTGCTTCCAGTAACCGCTTGCACCCCCACAATGGCACAAGCCGCCAATGGCGGCTTGTAGTGCGTTTTCCTCTTGATAACCTTATAATCCGCCGAACGGCTCCAGTCAAGGCCCGCCCAGTCCGCAGACTGGGCGGCTTGCGCACGATTGCGGCGCAATCGTGCGGCCTTGACGGGGGACGGGCGGTGGATTACTCTCTCCAAAGAGGAAAACACACCCTTGGATGGCTTATTATCAATGTCCGGTATATGGTGTGCCGCCGGCTTGCTATTTGCAGATTATCAGCAGCGCGCAAATCGGGTATCTCGAATTGCACGGCATTTCCGAGTACGGGAGATATTAGGGGCTTAGGCCCCTAAACAGCGGAATTTGTGTTACAAATTCCATGCTGGCGCGGACAGCGGGCGCAAAAGCACCGCTGTCTATGGGGCGAAGTGAAATTGAAGTTTTCTTGGTGGCATTTGATTTCCGCTGCTGGCCGCATCTATCCATTGTCCTCTTTCCAGTAGTAGGCGCCGATGGATAAGATAGATGGATGGATACAGGTTATAGCAGACAACTGCTCAATGCAGTCATTGGTAATAAGCCGATGGGGGATGCGGCAGAAAGAGAACTGCTTGCTTTCATCGCCATAATAACGAAACACTGAATTGCTCATGGTTCCCTCCCAAACATGAAAACAGCACCCCTTTCGGAGTGCTGTTAGTATAGGCATTACGCCTATTGGGGCCATTTCTCAACATTTTTCCTGCTTTGAATATCGTTGTGCTGGCAACAGAACTTTACAATGGGAACTTTTTATAGAAATTTGCAGACGGCTTTTGGCTCTCCTTTTTCGAGCAATTTCTCTGGCCGCCACATTACACTTGTTCTTTGTTACCTCTTTTTTCTTGACAAAATTGGGCTTATTCCCTCATAAAATCGTTATCATATAACCTTTCCGCTTAGATTGACAAAGTTGCAAACAGAATTTTGTATTTAATAGAGAATATTCTTGTGTTTATGAAGAAAATCTCTTGCCTGTTGATAGTGGATTAAGTTATACTGTTATGTATAGCTTGTTGCGCTTTTATAGAACTGCGAGGTGACTGCATTGGAAGTCAGTTTCAAAAAATTATGGAAGATGCTAATTGATAAAGACATGAAGAAAAAAGACTTGCAAGCATCTGCCGGAATTAGCTGGGCGTCTGTCACAAAGCTTTCAAAGAATGAGAATGTCAGCATGGAAGTGCTAATGAAGGTATGTCGGGCCATGAATTGCGACATTGGAGATATTATGGAGTTAATCCCCACAGAAGACGATACAAAACAAAAATGAGGTGGATTTCATGGCCAACAAAAATAGTTCAAAGTTTTTGATTAGTAAAGCAAGCCCACATACCATAAAGAAATTTGAACTGATTGAAGAGTATGTTAAATCTTGGGCTCAAAAGTTGATGCTGAATAACTTCTGCAACACATTGGTTTTCATTGATTGTATGTGTAACAGCGGCATCTACATTAACGATGAAACGGGTCAGCAAACAGAAGGTACTCCTGTAAGAGTTGCAAAGGTACTTTTAGATGTTGCAAGGAATTACCCCCGCAAAAATATTGAGATATATTTGAATGATATTGACCCATCAAGGGTTGAAGAAATTAAGAAACATTTGCCTAGTGATGAGCGGAATTTTCGTATCATTACCAAAGTTGGAGATGCCAGTGAATTTTTGTATACAATTGGTCCACAGCTTTATGATACCAAGTACCTCCATTATTTTCTTTTGTATGATCCCTATGTGGCTTTTATTGATTGGGAGGCGTTGTTTCCCTTTTTCAGAAACTGGGGAGAGGTCCTAATTAATCACATGGTATCAGATCCTGTCAGAGCAATTACCCAGGCGAAACGAAAATCAACAAAGGAAAAATATGAAAATACATACCTTGCAGATTTTGAAAAACTAGTGCCTTATGGTAGTGATAAGAAGGCTTACGAGAACCGAGTGAGAGAAATCATTACCACATTGAAAGGGAACCGTAAGTATTATGTAGCGGCATTTCCGTTTTACAATAGCCAAAATTCCCAAGTGTACAGTCTCCTTCATTGTACCAGTAATGAGGAAGGCTTCAAATTATATAAGAAGTGTGCTTGGAAAGTTTTTGGTGGACAGTCATCAACCAAGCACTTGCACAGTAATCCTGATCAGCTTGTTATGGATTTTGGAGTAGGTACAAGCGGAATCATTTCTACTCAAACTGACGAATCATGCTTTACTGTGCGGGACATTGCGAAATATCTCAGCCGAGAATTTGCTGGACGCCAGGACGTACTGCTTGACGAACTGTGGAACCATCTTGATAGCCATCCAGTATTTCCATCTGATGGATTTAGAAAAGATATCAGAGCAGAGCTAAAAAGTATGTACGGCGTCAAACAACGATTAGAACACAACCCCACAACAGGAAAAAAGGAGTACCTACTTTCTTTCCAGAACCGAGACTAAGGATGAAATAATTTGAAAACCATTATACGAAAAACCATGCTCTATCAAACAGGCGTTGAGTATGGTGACTATACCATGAATCATGTACAAGGGTGCTCGCATGGTTGCAAATTTCCCTGCTATGCGTTTCTGTTAAAAAAAAGGTTTGGACAGATAAAGGATTATGAGCAATGGTTGGAGCCTTGCTTGGTATCCAATACCTTAGAGCTATTGGATCGAGAAATTCCTCGGCTCCGTGATAAAATACAATCTGTCCATCTTTGCTTTTCAACAGATCCATTTATGAATGGCTTCCCTGAAGTAAGTACAATGAGCATTGCAGCAATTCGTAAATTGAACCAAGCTGGCATTCGATGCACGACACTCACCAAAGGCATCTTACCGATGGAACTGGCACAGCTTTCTTCCGAGAATGAGCATGGGATAACATTGATTTCCCTAGATGAGTCATATCGTGTGAAAATGGAGCCAGGTGCAGCTCCTTATGCGGACCGCTTAGCTGCTTTGAAAGCGTTGCATGATGCTGGATGCAAGACATGGGTCAGCATTGAACCATATCCCACTCCAAATTTGATAGAACAAGATTTACAAGAGATTTTAGATGCTGTGAGTTTTGTAGATAAGATTATCTTTGGTAGGACTAATTACTGTAAAGAAGCGAATTCTTACAAAAATCATAAAGCTTTTTACAATCAGATGGCAGCTCAGGTTATGGGATTTTGTGAAGAACACGGTATTCAATGCCATATAAAAGAGAAAACCATTACAGAAGGATGAGGGAATAGAAATGGCGCTTTTACAGGATTTGATCCAACAAATAGATGATCCAGCGTTGCGTGAGCGGATTTTGCAGGAAACAAATAAATTAGTAAAACAAAAGAAGTTTGGATTGGTGTTTGAAGAACACTTGCCGGAGTGTACGCCTCTCTATGATGTGCCAATTCGAGTTGGCTCTAAAGTTGCGCGAAAAATTGGATATGTCAGCGATATTTATACTGTCCTGAAAATAGAAGGTAGTGCCGTTCTGTGTGATCGCCGGGAAACACATGAACAGGTGACTTTCCAAAGAGATGAAATTGTGGCAATTGCAGAATTTGGAGAGCCAATTTATCCGACGCTCAGACCTTTGGATTATGTAGAGAATGCGCCTGATAGTGATCTTTGGCATACATTGATTGAAGCAGATAACTATCACGCACTCCAACTTTTAGAATATCTATATGCAGAAAAGGTGGATTGCATCTATATTGACCCCCCATATAACACGGGGGCTAAAGATTGGAAATATAATAACGATTATGTTGATAGTACGGATGCCTATCGCCATAGCAAATGGTTGTCCATGATGGAAAAGCGTTTGAAGCTGGCGAAGAAATTATTAAATCCGGAAGACTCGGTTTTAATTGTAACCATCGACGAAAAAGAATATCTACATTTGGGATGTTTACTAGAGGAAATTTTCTCTGAAGCAGAAGTCCAGATGGTATCCTCGGTAATTAACCCAAAAGGTTCTGCCAGAACGGGAAGATTTTCAAGAGTGGATGAATATTTGTTCTTTGTATTTTTAGGAAAATCGGAAGTTTATCCCTGTGAATCTGACATGTTGCGGGAGGTAAATGAAGATAAGCGCAGCGTCCGCTGGGCTGGTCTGATGCGAAATGGCGAAGGTTCAACACGGGCCCGAATTCCCAGTCTGTTTTACCCTATTTTTATTGATAAAACCACTGGAAAATTTCATTCTGTAGGAGAACCACTTAAGCCTGAACAGGATAGAAAAACGGTTATTTGCCCAGAAGGAACTATAGCAATGTTTCCGGTCAGTGGTTCTGGTCAAGAATTGCAGTGGCGACTATATCCGCCATCTTTCCTTAATTATTTGGAAAAAGGATATATTCGATTTGGAAAGCGCAACAAAAATGGCACACGTTCCGTATCTTATCTCCAAGATGGCATGATTAAGAAAATTGAAAATGGCCAAATTATTGTAACGGGGAGAAATCCAGAAGGTGATTTGGAACTTGAATATGCAGACTCTCTAGGTACAAAAAAACCAGCTACTATTTGGAATTCAGTGTCCCATTCAGCCAGTGAACATGGAAGTAGCTTTATTAAGAATGTGTTGCCAGGTCGGAAATTTACATACCCAAAATCGCTCTATGCTGTCCATGACGCTATACGATTTATAACCAAAGAGAAAAAGGACGCCATTATTGTTGACTTTTTTGCAGGCTCCGGCACCACCCTTCACGCAGTCAATCTCTTAAACGCAGAGGACAACGGACATCGCCGTTGTATCATGGTGACAAATAACGAAGTGTCTGCAGATGAGTCTAAGGCTTTGCTTAAGCAAGGAATTAAGCCCGGTGACGAAGAATGGAACAAATTAGGGATTGCCCGCCATGTGACATGGCCTCGAACTGTGTGTAGCTCGAAGGTCACGATATAAACAACAATTCTCTGAAAGGCAACTATATTGGCTGTGATATTCCCATGTCCGATGGCTTCAAGGCAAACGCTGCCTTCTTCAAGCTGGTTTTTTTGGACAAGACATCCGTTGCCCTAGGTAGGCAGTTCAAGGAACTTCTCCCTGTCCTGTGGATGAAGGGCGGAGCCATCGGTAAATGTCCTACGGTAGATGAAGGTGACTTGCCCAACATGCTGATTCTGCCAATCAACAAGATGGCTATACTAATTGATGAACTCTACTATCCAGAATTCGATGAGCAGATAGCACTATATCCTGAAATTCAAACAGTATTCATTGTGACGGATTCTGAACCGGCTTATCGTGAAATGATCCGTAATTATAACGGGAAAGACTGTTACCAGCTCTACCGTGACTACTTGGATAATTTCCGTATTAACACAGGGAGGTGATTAAGGTGAGAGTTGAATTATTTCCTTTTCAGAAGAGAGCCCTCGCTGATATTCGTATGAAAACAGCGGAAGCTATGGGCAGTTATCATCGAACTCGCGCACCCCAAGTGGTTTCCTTTACTGCACCTACTGGTGCGGGTAAGACGATTATTATGGCGTCTCTGATCGAGGGTATTTTCTTTGGTGACGAAAACTATGTGGAACAACCCGGCTCCATTATTGTATGGTTATCTGACTCTCCACAGCTGAATGAGCAGTCTAAGCAAAAAATTGATGCAAAAGCGGATAAAATTCGGCTTGGCCAGTGCGTTACGATCAGCGAGGACTCTTTTGACCAAGAAGTATTTGATGATGGTCATATCTATTTCCTAAATACACAGAAGCTTTCTGCAACATCGAAGCTAACAAAAAATGGTGATGGACGTACCTACACTATCTGGCAGACTATTGCAAATTCCGTTCGTGATAAAAGTGACAGACTTTACTTTGTCATCGACGAGGCACATCGGGGTATGCAGGGAAGAGAGGCCAGCAAGGCTACTACCATCATGCAAAAGTTTATCAAAGGCAGCAGTGTGGACGGTATCCCGCCTATGCCGGTAGTAATTGGTATGTCTGCAACGCCTCAGCGATTTAATGCGTTGGTAGAGGGAACTGCTTCTACGATTCACAAATGTGTTGTTACGGCGGATGAAGTACGCGCATCTGGCCTTCTAAAGGACAGAATCGTTATTACATATCCCGAAGAGGATACCGTTAACAATGATATGGCAATCTTACAAGCAGCAGCGGATGACTGGAAAGAAAAATGGGAACATTGGACACAGTATTGCTATGAGCAGCATTATGCCTATGTCAACCCGATTCTGATTGTACAGGTATTAAACGGCAGCGGGAAAAAACTGACGGACACGGACTTGGATGATTGTCTTAGTAAAATCGAGGAACGAACTGGAGTTAAGTTTGAGGCAGGCCAAGTCGTTCATACTTTTGGCCAGACAGCCGCCAATATTCAGGTAAATGGCCTTGATGTCCGTTATGAGGAGCCGTCTCGTATTGCCGACGACCGTAACATTCGTGTTGTATTTTTCAAAGAGAACCTGTCCACCGGTTGGGACTGTCCTCGCGCAGAAACCATGATGTCTTTTAAGCGCGCTAATGATGCAACATATATCGCGCAGCTTCTTGGACGCATGATAAGGACACCTATGCAGATGCACATTGAGGTAGATGATGTCTTAAATGACGTTCATCTTTATCTACCTTATTTTAACGAGGATACTGTTAAGGATGTTGTAGAGGCGCTCCAAAACAGTGAAGGTGGCGAAATCCCAGCAGATATTGTTGGAGAGTCTACGGCGGGGAAAAAATTTGATACTCTTACGGTTAAATCCGGAAAAAAGGGCAAATCAACTCCTTGTCCAGGACAGCTGACATTGGATGGACTATTGCATAATCCGACGCAAAATGATTTGAATCAAGACGCCAATCCTGTAAGCACCGAAACTTCCGATAGACTCAATTCTACGATGAGAGTAGAGCCGGCTATTCAAAATCCACAACAAGAGCTGCAGAAATCCGCTCAGGTGCAGCCAGTATCAGGTGCCGAAAACCAGCCAAATTCTGAAACGCATATTGGTAATGTGACATCTTTTGATAGTCCCTCTGTGAGTGCTAATACGCCAGCTACGATGGAAGGTCACACTTCCTCCGCAAGCGAGGCTCCTGCAGATTTATTTGACCGCGAAGCGGTAATGAAGTTCATAAATGATTCAGGTCTGTTGTCGTACAATGTACGGTCGTTGCGGATTAACAATTATTTGAAATCATTATATAAAATGGCGCACCTGCTTACTATGTCTAGACTGCGGCGAGAAGCTATCCGTGAGGTACAATCTGAAATCGCTGACATGATCCATACTTATGTACAGGATTTGAAGGCTAAGAAAAAATATGAAGACCTAGTGCTGCAAGTTAAACAGTTCAAATTAGCTACGCAGATATTTGATGCCTTTGGTGAAACGGTTGACAACTACTCAGTGCACGATCTGTTTACTACGACAGACACTGACATAGACCGTCAATTCCGAATTGCGGATGTAAAGCTGGGGAATGAAGGCATTGGTATGTTTTATGGCAACAAGTACATGGATGATGCTGATCCGAGTGGATTTAAGGTGGATGTTATTCTATTTGTTGCCGATGACGAATGCATGATTAAATTACACCAATATGCCGAAGCTCGCTTCCACCGCATGAATGATGATTATAGAAGGTATTTCGCAACCATCACTTCAGAGGATATACGGAGGCAATACGACCGAGTCGTATCAGATGGAGATGTAGTCAGCAAACACAATTTCCGTTTGCCGGAAACAATTCAAGTTCCCCATGAAAGTGGAGGAAAAGAATATAGGAACCATCTTTTTGTAAGTGAAGATACTGGGATAGCGAAGCTAAAGCTAAATCCTTGGGAATCGGGTGTCCTCGAGGAGGAACAAGGGAGAAAGGATTTTGTTTGTTGGATTCGGAACCCATCCAGAGGCTCATGGGCCTTGTGTATTCCTTATGAGATGGACGGTGAAACAAAGCCTACATATCCAGACATCATTATTGTGAGAACTGATAAGGTGCTCGGATATGTAATTGATATTCTGGAACCACATAATCCTGCCTACAAAGATAATCTTGGAAAAGCGAAAGGGTTTGCAGAATACGCAAGGCAGAATCCGGGCGTTGGCAGGATTCAATTGATTCGCATGAGCGAGGATGCAGCTAAGAATAAGCGGTTCAAACGACTCGATATGTCCAAGAGTGCCATTCGAGATAAAGTATCACATGCTACGAGCAATGATGAACTGGATCATATTTTTGACACAGATGGATTTTTTGCGGATTTAATTGAAGATTAAGAAAAACTATGCTACAATACCATTAAGCCACCCAATCATCCACCTCAAGCAAAACCCCTGATAGGATGGCCCGGATAGATTTTTGATAGCAAAAGTCCGAATAGACCTTAGGATAAGGATAATCTGCATCAAATAAAACCACGACGAATTAAATCTCCTATACAAAAAAGTTTAGAAATGGATTTAACTCGGCGAGTGGGAATGAGGAGATTTCATTCTGTCTCCGCTCTTGCAGTGCTTTAGCCGGGAAAACGGTGCTTTTAAGAAAAAATTTTTCGTATCTGATAATACTTTCCCAATTCACACCTCTTGGATTTCAGTCAGATCATCACAGGTCTTTAAGTGCAACGCATAGCTTATTAATAACAAAAGGTCTTACCGATTTTTGCAAATCGGTAAGACCTTTTTATGTTTTATGATTGATTCTTTCATAATTCCAAACGAAAAACCAGTAACAGATCAGCGGCCAAATTTCTGATAAAGGAAAACTACCTAGTCTCTGTTACGGGGTCCTATGTTATTCGTTCCCGTTGAGTTGCCACTGGGCACTGTGGCTCTGTAGCTCCACCATACGGCGGTAGAGTCCTACTTTTTCCATCAGCTCCGCAGGCGTGCCCTGCTCGGCCACCCGGCCATTTTCCAGCACCACGATGTGGTCCGCCCCGGCCACGGTGCGCATCCGGTGGGCGATGACCAGCACCGTCTTGCCTGCCAGCAGGCGGGAGAGCGCCCCCTGCACCTTGGTCTCGTTCTCTACATCTAGGCTGGCGGTGGCCTCGTCCAGCAGGACGATGGGGGCGTTCTTCAAAAGCGCCCGGGCAATGGAGATGCGCTGCCGCTCCCCGCCGGAGAGCTTCGCCCCGTTTTCTCCGATGGGGGTGTCGTATCCCTGGGGCAGACGGCGGATGAACTCCCCACAGTTGGCGGCCTCCGCCGCGGCCCTCACCTCCTGATCGGTGGCTCCTCGCTTGCCCAGGCGGATGTTCTCCATCACGGTATCGTCAAAGAGCACCACATCCTGGAACACCATGGAGTAGTCGGTCAGCAGCGCCTCCGGGTCCACGGTGGAGATGTCCACGCCTCCTACCCTGATGGTGCCCTCCGTAACATCCCACAGCCGGGCGGCCAGCCGGGCGCAGGTGCTCTTGCCGGAGCCGGAGGGCCCCACCAGAGCGGTCACTTCACCCTCCCGGGCGGTAAAGCTCACACCGTCCAGTACCTTCTTCTTGTCGTAGGCGAAGCCCACATGGTCGAACACAATGTTGTGGCCCTTGGGCTGGAACACCTCGGCCCCCTCTGCGGTGGGCGTATCATAAATCTCGTTCATGCGGTCGGCGGACACCTGGGACACGAACAGTTCTGCAATGAGGGCCAGGCTCTGGTCGAAGGGGGCGTACACACGGGTGATGACCAGCAGGAACAAAAACAGCAGCATGAAGTCGATCTGCCCGGAGAGGATCAGGCTGGCCCCCACCAGGATGGTGGTGGCTACCCCCAGGCGCATGATGACGCTGGCCGCATTAACAAAGATGCCGGTGCCCAGCTCGCCCTGGATGGTGACCTTCTCATGGTCGTCGATCTTCTGGTTGAGCCCGGCCAGATAGCGCGCCTCCTGGTTGGTGGCGCGGATCTCCCGGACATTTTCCAATGCCTCCTGGATGCCGTCGGAGACACGGACCGCGGCCTTTTTCGTCCGCTCCGAGGCCTGGGCGGAGATCTTCCGGGTGCCGAACAGCAGGCCGAAGGCCACCGGCACCCCCCACAGGCAGGCGATGGTCAGCCGCCAATCATATACCAGCAGGCACACCGCGATAATGGCCGTGGAGATGTAGGCCCCGTACAGGTACCCCAGCACATGGGACCAGACGTGCTCCATGCGGTTCACATCACCCATGAGGGTCTCGGTCAGGTCCGCCAGATCCCGCTTGCCGAAGTAGCCCAAGGGCAGCTTGCGCAGCCGCTCCGCCAGGCTGAGGCGGGTGGACTTCACCTCGTTATAGACCAGGCCGTAAGTGGCGTGGTACTGCTGTAGGTGGGTCACGAAGGACAGGATGACGAATGCGATTACCAGCCCAAGAAAGAGCGCCGGGCCGGGCAGCGGCGCTCCGTCCGTCAGGGTCCCCATCAGGCCGTACATCAACAGGTACAGGATGCCCATGCCGCCCATGACGACCAGATTGACAATGACCGTCCAGAAAGCGCCCTTTTTGGTGTTTCTCACGCCCTGGTCGGTGAGGGCGTATTTCCGCTGAAACTTTTTAGAGAACATTTATTTTGCCTCCCCTTCGCTGGTGATCTTCCACTGGACCGCCTGGTTGTAGTCCGCCCACATCCGGGCATAGAGGCCACCGGCGGCGGTCAGCTCCTCATGGGAGCCCTGCTCCACGATACGGCCCTCGTCTAGCACCAGAATCTTGTCCGCGCCCACGACGGTGGACAGGCGGTGGGCGATCATGATAACGGTGCGGCCCCGGGTCAGTTCGGAGAATGCCTTTTGGATCAGCGCCTCGTTCTCGGGGTCCGCGAAGGCGGTCGCCTCGTCAAGGACCACGATGGGCGCGTCCTTCAGGATGGCCCTGGCCAGGGCGATGCGCTGCTGCTCGCCGCCGGAGAGATAGGTCCCCTCGGAGCCGATCAGGGTGTCTATACCCTGGGGCAGCTTCTCCAGAATGTCCCCGCACTGGGCGGCCATCAGCGCCGCGCGCACCTGCTCCCGGGTGGCGTCGGGGCGGGCGGCCCGGACATTTTCCAAGATAGAGGCTTTGAACAGGCGGCTGTTCTGGAACACAAAGGCGATCTGGTCCATGAGCACATGGGGGTCGATCTGCCGCACATCCACGCCACCCACCTTCACCGCGCCGGAGGCGGCGTCCCAGAAACGGGGGATCAGGCTGGCGGCGGTAGTTTTGCCGCCGCCGGAGGGCCCCACCAGGGCCACAGTCTGTCCCGGCTCCGCTGTGAAGGAGACATGGGAGAGGGCGGGCGTCTCCGCGCCGTCGTAGGTAAAGCTCACATCCTCAAATTCCACACGGCTGCTCTGGGGGGACTTGGGATGCTCCGGCACTTTCAGCTCGGGAGCGCCCATGACCTGATCAATGCGGCCCAGAGCGGTGCCAGCCAGCATAATGCCCGATGCGGCAAACATGATTTTGGCAAGGGCCGTGGAGATGATGGCGGAGAACACCGCGTAAAAGGCGAAGTTCGTGACAAACCCCGCAAAGTCGCCCCCGGCCAGGGCACCCGGCGCCAGGAACAGGGCCGCAGGCACCAAGAACACAAAGGCCCCCTCGGTGAAGGTCAGGTTGACGGATTGGGGTGTCCGGCAAATATCCGCCTGATAGTGCTCGGCCTTGGTGCTGTAGTCCTCAATAGCCTCCTGGAACGCCTTGAAGGAGTAGACCGTCTGCTGGAAGATCTTGACCACCGGGATACCCCGGACGTACTCGGTGCCCGCTTTGGTGATGCGGTCCAGGGCTGCCTGATACTCTGCCAGAATCTTGGCGTTTTTACCGCCCATCATGGAGAACATGGCCACAATGGAGATCACCGCCGCCAGCAGGCAGGCCGCCCCCATCCGCCAGTCAAAGACGAACATCATCACCAGCATGGCGACGAACAGGGTGATGGTGCCCACGATGTCCGCCAGGTTGTGGGCCAGCAGGGTCTCCGTGTCGGCCGCCGCCGCGTCCAGCCGCCCGCGGATGAGGCCGGAGGCGTTGGCGTCGAAAAAGCCCAGCGGGGCCTTCATCACATGGGCCACGCCCTGCTTGCGGATGTTGGACGCCGTGCGGAAGGCCGCCAGATGGGTACACATCAATCCCGCGAAGTACAGGATGATGCCGGCCACCGCAAAGGCGAACGCCAGCCAGCCGTATTGGGCGACGCTCTGCGCCGCCGTCCAGTCCGGCGCCACCGCGATCAGATCCCGGGCCGCCAGCCAGATGCAGATGTAGGGCGCCATGCTCAGCAGCATGGACACCGCCGACAGGGCCAGCCCCAGGAAGGTCAGCCCTTTGTGGCTGCCCGCGTAGTCCAGCAGGACGGCCACATCGCTCTTTCTCTTCTGCTTCATGAAAAAACCTCCTCTTGAAGTTAGTATAAACTAACTATATTTCAAAAAGATAGGGGATTATTCCCCCATCAGTTTTGACCAACCAGCGGTGTAAAACGCCCGCAACTGATCCACATCCCGCATCGCCTGATCCCGGGGCATATCGTGAACCACGATCTCAAAGATGCCATTGAACATCCCGCTGGCGATGATATGGCACAGGGATTTGTCCAGCACCGGGATGTCCCGGCTCAGGCGGCGGAGCACCTCCATGTAGCGTTGGGTGTACTCCACCTCTACCTCCACCATGTTATGGACGAAGTGCTCATAGCTGGTCCCCTCCGCACAGCAGAGCAGCAGCTTCACCGGCTCCCGGTGGGCGCAGATATAGTCCACCATCCAGTCCACACATCTACCGGACTCCAGGCCCATGTGCTCCGGCTGCTCCTTTTCCGGCAGTTCGGCAAAGGTAGTCTGTGCTTCCATAAAGCGGCCCATGAGGGCCGCGGCGTGGGGCTCCACGATAGAGTTGAACAGGGCCTCCTTGCTGGAAAAGTAGCCGTAAAAGGCCCCAGTGGTCACCCCGGCGTTCTTTACAATCTGCCGCAGGGAGGCTCCCAGAAATCCCTTGTCCAGAAATTCCGCCAAAGCCGCCTGCTGAATTTTTTCCAGTGTAGCAGTGGACCGCTCCTCCATTCAAACTTCACCGCCTTATAACAGTGTTATATAACGGCGTTATTATACCATTGAGCGGAAAAGGTGTCAACTTATCTGAAAATACTTTTTGTGATCATATCAGCTACAAAGTTGTAGGCGAACCGGCCCGCCGCTGTACTGTGACAGGACACAAGGTATACGGCATCGGGCACAGTGTGCCGCTTGTTCTATATAGTTACGAAGAGTTCTCTGTCCGCTCTGCCGATGTTCTGCTGGAAAGGGATTTGACATACAGAGTTTTTATACAGCCTTTGTTTTCGGAGGCAGAGCAGCATGGCTATCCTGCTGGGATGGCTTTTGCTTAAAAATTGAGGGTTGACGAGTGAAGAAAAGCCATATAAAATAATATCAAAAATATTTGATATGAAGAGGTCTTTATGGAAAGAGATTATAGGGCGGCGGCTCGGGTATTCAAGGCGTTGTGCGATCCCAAGCGCTTGGCCATTTTGGAGGAGCTGCGCGGCGGGGAAAAGTGCGCCTGTGTCTTGCAGGAGCCCATGGAGCTGACCCAGTCCGGGCTATCCTACCACATGAAGGTGCTGTGCGAGTCCGGCTTGGTGGAGAGCCGGCAGGAGGGCAAGTGGACCCACTACCAGCTGAGCAGGACAGGCAGGAAGTGCGCGGTGAAGCTGCTGCTGGAGCTGACTACGCCGGTTACAGAACAGGGGACACCGCTTGAATAGCGGGAGCGGAACGCGCCGTCACAGTAGATGGCGTGTTTTCCAGCAAAGCATCAAAAAAACTTGATCTATAATACATAAAGGGAGGCGGAACGATATGGAGTTATGGAGCCTGTTTCAGGAGCAGATTTTGGGCATGAGGTGGCTGAACGAGTGGCTCGGACGCGGCCTGTCCGTGCTGGGCCTGGATATCCATGGACGGCTCGGCGGCAGTGTACAGTTTTTCCTGTATGACAGCTTGAAAATTACAGTACTGCTCTGTGTTCTGATTTTTTCTATTTCCTATATACAGAGCTATTTCCCACCGGAGCGGAGCAAGCACATTTTGGGCCGGCTCCACGGCGTGGGCGCCAATCTGGTGTCCGCCCTGCTGGGGACGGTGACGCCCTTCTGCTCCTGCTCGTCCATCCCGCTGTTCATCGGTTTTACCAGCGCGGGGCTGCCCCTGGGCGTCACCTTTTCCTTTCTGATCTCCTCGCCGATGGTGGACTTGGGCAGTCTGGTGCTGCTGATGAGCATCTTTGGGACTAAGGTGGCCATTTTCTATGTGGTGGTAGGGCTGGCGCTTGCCGTGGCGGGCGGTACACTCCTGGAGCGGCTGCACATGGAGAAGCATGTTGAGCAATTCGTCTTTTCGGCCGGCAGTATAGACATTGAGTCGCCCGAGCTGACAAGGCGAGAGCGGGTGCGGTACGCAAGGGAGCAGGCTGTGTCCACCTTCAAGAAAGTAGCCCCCTACATCCTGGTGGGCGTGGGGCTCGGCGCGGTGATCCACAACTGGATACCCGAGTCATGGATTGAGACTGTTCTGGGCGGCAGCAATCCCTTCGGCGTTGTCCTGGCCGTGCTGGTGGGCGTCCCGATGTATGCGGACATTTTCGGTACGATCCCGGTGGCGGAGGCCCTGCTCGCCAAGGGCGCGCAGCTCGGTACGGTCCTGGCCTTCATGATGGCGGTCACCACGCTGAGCCTGCCCTCGATGATCATGCTCCGCAAGGCGGTGAAGCCCAGACTGCTGGGGCTGTTTATCGCCATCTGCACAGGCGGTATTATCCTCATCGGCTATCTGTTCAACGTGTTCCAATTCTATCTGATTTCCATTTAGGAGGTAACGAAACATGGGACTGTTCGGAAAAAAGAAAAAGGGTACGCCCCCGCCCTGCTGTGGCCGTACCCCTGAAACGGCGGTGCGGGTGGGAGCGGACAAGACCGCCGCCAGCGTCAAGGTGCTGGGCTCCGGGTGCGCCAGGTGCAGCGCCCTGGAAGCGGCCGTCCGTGCGGCTTTGGCGGAGCTTGGGGTGGACACCGCCATTGAACATGTGACGGACTTCATGCAGATCGCCGCCTATGGGGTGATGACCACCCCGGCCCTGGTGGTGGGAGGCCGGGTGGTGTCCTGCGGCCGCGTGCCGGGCCAGGCGGAGCTCCGGGAGATGCTCCAGGAGGCCCTGGAAAAAGAAACGCTGGAACAGGGCCCTGCGGTGTGATATACTGGCCCCAGTATCACAATGGGAAAGAGGCTGGGACGAATGGACCTATCACCGAACCAAATGCTCAGACTGGCCCCCAACAAGGTGGATTACCTGATCCCTGGGGGCGAGATGATCAACGAGTTTCTGGGGGAGGGGCCGGGGGCGCGGGTGTGTTCCCAGATGTGGATCGCCTCCCTGGTGACCTCCGCCCTCCAGCCCGGCACTGCCACGGGGCTGTCCCGGGTGGCGGGGACGGACGTTTTACTGCGGGACTGCCTGGCGGAAAACCCCGCGGCCTGGCTGGGGGAGGCTCACGCCGCGCACTGGGGGGTCAGCCTGGGCTTTCTGCTCAAGCTGCTCCACTCCAGGGACCGCCTGCTGCTCCAGACCCATCCGGACGGGGCGCGGGCGCGGAAGTATTTCGGCCTGCCCTCCGGGAAGGATGAGGCGTGGTACGTGCTGGACACCCGTCCGGGGGCGTGCATCTGGCTGGGGTTCCGGCCCGGCGTCACGCCGGCGTATTTCCGGGGGCTGATCGAGCGGCAGGACACGGCGGCCCTGCTGGACTGCCTGCACCAGATCCCCATCCGTCCAGGGGAGGTGTACTTCATCCCGGCGGGCACGGCCCACGCCATGGGGAGCGATTCCCTGGTGGCCGAGCTGCAGGAGCCGGTGGATATTACCCTGCGGGCGGAGTACATCCGCCCGGACGGCTCCCGCCTGCCGGTGGAGAGCATGTATGGCCCCGCCGGCATGGACGGCCTGCTGGACTGCTTCCATTTTGACTGCCTGCCCCGGGAGGAGCTGCTGGCCCGGCACCGGTTCCGCCCCGCCCCCGGGGCGGAAGAGCCCTGGCGGAAGCGGCTGATCACGCCGGAGCAGACCCCCCGCTTCTATATGGATGAGGTGGAGCTGCGCCGGGAGGCCTATGGGAGCGCCCTCTGTGTCAACCGTGGGTTCCAGGTGCTCCTGGTGCTGGAGGGAGAGGCGGAGTTCCAGTGGGAGGGCGGTTCCCTGCGGGCCCGCAGGGGCGAGGAGCTCTTTGTCCCCCACGGCGTGGCCTCCTACCAGTGTACGGCGGAGGGGACGTGCCGCCTGCTGGAGTGCGGGCTTCCGGGCGCGTGAAGCGGCTGCGAAACAGAGGGGCGGAGCGCCGGCCGGCGCTCCGCCCCTCTGTTTCGCTCATTTTCCCCAGGAGAACAGGCCCTTTTTCTCATAGGGCTCGCAGCTCACCGACTGCACCGTGTAGCCGGTCGCGTCGATAACCTGGCGCAGCCTTGCCTCGTCGATAGGTTCCTCCGCCACCACGACGGTCTGTTTCCTGCTGTGGGAGGAGGTGACCTTCTTGACGGGGAAGGCCTTGCGGACGGCGTCATTTACATGGGATTCACACATGCCGCACATCATCCCGTCCACCACAAGAGTATACTTTGTCATAAAACCGCGCCCTTTCCGCTCCGCTGTGCCGGAATATTTTGTTAGCAGATACTAACCGATCGTAGCATAGCGGAGGGAAACTGTCAAGGGGAGGGCCGCCCGCCGCCCTCGTCCACCAGGGCGCGGATGAGGGCCTCGTCAGCGCGGGAGTGGAGCGCGCCGTCCCACCGGAGGCTGGGGCCGTTGGGGCAGTTTTTCATACAGCCGGTGATGCGGTAGGTGAAGCGGCCGCTGGCGCTGACGCCGCCCGGGCGCACGCCGTAGGTCTCCTCCACAAAGGCGGCCAGACGGGCCGCGCCCCGGCCGGAGCAGCGGGGGCCGCCGCACAGCTCCAGGCGGTGGGGGGCCTCCTCGGTGCGCAGGCCGGGGTAACGCCTGATGATGGCGGACAGAAAGGTATCTCTGAGGGAGAGGGCGGCGGCGATCTCCGCCAGATCGGCGGCGGGCAGTGCGCCGCCGCGCTCCTCCTGCACCTCCCGCAGCAGGGCCACCAGCGCCCCCTGCTCCCCCGGCGCCCCCTGGCGGCGGTAATAGGCGAGGGCCTCCTCCAGTGTCCAGTCCTGTGTCATGCGTCTGCCTCCTGTCTGTCGTTTCCCTCATTATGCCGCATTTCCCGGGAAAGATCCACCCCGGACAGGGAGGACAGGGGGAAGGGGGGCTGGGCCAGGGGGCGCAGGGCGATGGAGAGGAGGAGGGCCGGGTTGTCATCCGCCGCGATCCGGTTGGAGCGGAGGGCCCCGCAGGCGCGGCAGCGGTGGATGAGCGCCCACTCGCCCCCCTTGCGCACCCACACGCCCACCGGCTCCATAATCCCCCGGCAGGTACAGGCCCGGTCGCCGGGCTCCTCGTCCACGTGGAGGCTGGACAGACAGTGGGGGCAGTGGTTGCGGTGCCGGCTGGCGGCCCCCTCTGGGGTGACCAGCGCGCCGCAGGCCTTGCAGGAGAAGGACTCCCCGCAGGGCTGGCGGCGGTAGTCCGGGGCGGGCTTGGCGGCGGGGGACGCGCCCCGGAAGGCGGGGGTGTCCAGCCAGAGGGTGCCGTCCGGCCCCTGGGAGAGAGAGGCGGCAGTGGTGGGGCGGAGGGGGGCCTGCACCCCGGCCAGACGCTGGATCAGGGCGGTCTTGCCGCACCCCGGGCCGCCCAACACGGCCACGGCTTTTCCGCGCAGGGCGGGGAGAAGCCCGGCGGGAGGCTCCAGGGCGGAGCCCCAGGCCAGGCCGTCCAGCTCCGCCCGGAGCGGCTCCAGCCGGCGGGCCAGGGCCTCTCCCTCCTCCGGGGCCAGCCGGTCCCAGTGGCTTACAAAGAGCCCGGCGGGCAGGCCCGCCGCCCGGGCGGCCTCCAGCGCCCACTCCGGGAGGGTGAAGGCGCGAAGCAGGGCGGGGGCCGCGCACACGGCCAGCACAAAATCCGCGTTGGCGGCCAGAAGGGCGTCCCCGGAGCCGCGGCGGCTGGGGCGGCGCAGGGCGCTGGTCCGGGGGAGGACGCGCGTCAGACGGTACTGGCCGCCGCCCAGGACCTCCGCCTCGGCCCGGTCGCCCACGGCCAGGCTATCTTTCTGCCGGAGCAGCCGGCCGGACAGCAGGCAGGGGAGGGTGCGGCCCGCGTGGAGCACGACGGCCTGCCGGTTCATGACGCCCGCCACGCGGACGGTGAGAAGGTTGGATTGGTTCATGGGTATCTTGCCTCGCTTTCGCGCCCATTGTAGCAGAGCGGGCCGCGCGGAGGCAACCGCAAAGACGGTACCGCAAAAAAGCTGCGCCGGAGCGTGCTTCGCTCCGGCGCAGGACTATGGCTCCAGCAGGCCCCGGCGGCCCAGGGTGAGAATCCGCTGGATGCTCTTTGGGGCGAGAAAATAGCGGGCGGACAGCTCGTCCACGCCCAGACCGGCGGTGTAGTCCCGGAAAATGGCCCGGTTGCGGGCCAGGGTCTCCTCCTTCCGCCGGGTGCGCTCTCCCCACGCCCGGCGGTGCTCCGCCCGCCGGGGGATATACAGATAACCGCCGTCCAGGTAGCCCTGCAGGGCCTCCAGCAGCTCGGCGGGCAGCAGCTCGGCTGCGTTTTGATAGCGCATGGTGCTCCTCCAAACTTGATGGAATCATTTGGAATGAGCAAAGGCTACCAGCGGGTGGGATACGGCGCCGAAGCCTTCGCTCAGGCGCCGCGCACAGAATCACGGTTCATCCGTTCTGATACTCCTTTCCAGGTGACAAAAACGCCCGTGGAGAACCGGCGCGCCAAAGGCGCGGGCACCTCCCCGCGAGCGAAAAATCCCCCATAAGGACAGGGGCGCATGGGGCGGTCCGTACCGCAGTTCTCCGGTTTGGGCAACACAAACAGAGAGGCCTCCGCCCCTCTCCAGGCTGCGCCGCAAAACGGCGAATCGCTTATACGGACATCCACACACCTCCTTGGTATGAAGCTAGGATACCACCGGGCGGAGCATATGTCAAGGCTTGCGGCCCGCCCGCCGGGGCGGTATAATAAGTAAATAATCCAATACAGGAAAGAAGGAGTCCACCATGGTGACAATGGCACAGAGGATCGAGGCGCTGCGCACCGAGGCCGGCCTGGCCCGGGTGCCCGCCTCTCTGGCGCTGGGATTTCCCAAAAACGCCTTTGAGAAGTTTGAAACGGGCCGCCAGACCCCCACGAAGGAGCAGCAGGAAAAGCTGGCCTCCTATTTCGGCGTGTCCCTGTTTTACCTCCGGGGGGAGAGCAACGACCGTACCCGGCAGGAGGACTGGATGAGTGAGGGGTACTCCGGGGCAGACGAGGAGCCGGTCTACCGGCCCGCCCCGGCCCCAAAGAAGATGAAAGCGGAGGCGCCCGCCCAGGGGGCCACCATGCTGGACGCCCTGTTCGGGGGCCGACAGGCCAGGGAGCAGTTCCGCGCCATGGTGCTGGAGGTGCTCCGTTCCCCTGAGGGGCAGGAAGTGGTCGCCCAGGCCGTTTGGAAAGAGCTGGCCAAGCGGAAATAAGCCTTTTGAAATGCCTGTTGCGAAAGCAGCAGGCATTTTGCTTGTTTTGGCGGGGAGATCACCCCGCCATATACCGCTCACGGGCGGAACGGCGGAGGGAGAAAGGCCTTTCCGCCGATCTCCTCCACCAGCCCCGGAGAACCCTTGGCCTGGAACTGATCGGCATAGGCGTGCAGGCGCTCCAGAGAGTCTACGGCCCGGCAGCGGGCGCTGAGCTGGTCCTGCACATAGGCGGGGAGCTGATTGAAATATTCCTCCGCGCCGGGATCGCGGCGGAAGAGCGCGTAGAGATCCGTATAGACCGGACGCATGAAATCACCTCCCGCATAGCATGTACCAGTGGAGGTGCGGCTACCCAGGGAAAATTTGCAGGGAACAAATGCAGCCTTGACAATCGGAGAGAACTTTATATAATTGATATATCAATTATTGATATATCAAGAAAGGGGGCGGCGGAACGTGGAGCGAACCTTCCATATGCTGCTGTACCGGGCGTTTCACGCCCAGCGCAACTTCCTGAGGCCCAGCCTGGGCGAGCTGGGGCTGGGGCCTGGGCAGCCCAAGCTGCTGAACTACCTGATGAACCGGGGGCCCTGCCGTCAGCGGGAACTGGCGGACTACTTTGAGATTGACCCCGCTGCGGTGTGCCGGATGCTGGACTGCCTGCAAAAGAGCGGCTTTGTGACCCGGAGGGCGGATGGGCAGAGCCGCCGGAGAGACGTGGTGGAGCTGACCGAGGCGGGCAGGCAGATCAACCTGGACTGGCAGAGGCGCTGCCGGGTCATGGAGGAGGCCATGCTGAGCGGCTTCAACCTGGAAGAACGGCGGCAGTTTGCCGATTACCTGTCCCGGGCCTACCGGAATCTTCGGGCAGAGCGGGAGGAGGGAACGGAATGAGGGAGTTGAGGCGGCTGCTGGGCTATCTGGGGCCGTACCGGCGGGATCTGCTGATCGCGGCGGTGATGATCATCCTAGAGACTGCATTTGAAATGGTGATCCCCGTCCTCATGGCGGACATCATCGACGTGGGAGTGGCCAACCGGGATGTGGCGGTGATCCTCCAGAGGGGAATTCAGATGGGCGTCTGCGCCCTGCTGGCCCTGGCCACGGGGCTGCTGTACGCCCGCTTTACCGCCCGGGCCGCCTATGGCTGGGGCGCCAACATCCGTGAGGCCCAGTTTGAGCGGGTGCAGAAATATGCCTTTTCCAACCTGGACAAATTTGAGACCTCCTCACTGGTAACCCGCATGACCACCGATGTGACCGTGCTCCAGAACACGGTCAACGGCGGTTACCGCCCACTGGTGCGCAGTCCCGTCATGCTGGTCATGGGCGTGGGCCTCTCCTTCTGGATGAATCCCAGGCTGGCCCTGGTGTTTCTGGTGTGTGCGCCGGTTCTGGGGGGCGTCCTCTTTGTCATAGTGCGCCGGGTGGCCCCCATGTACGGTCGGCTCCAGAAGGCGGTGGACCGGCTGAACAACGTGGTGCAGGAGGGCCTCACCGCCATCCGGGCGGTCAAGGCGTTTGTCCGCGGGGAGTACGAGGAGGAGAAGTTTCAGGGGGCCAACTCTGAGCTCATGGAGACCAGCCAGCGGACCTTCCGCCTCGCCGTGCTCAACCTGCCGGTGTTCCAACTGGTCATGTATACCGCCGTTGTGCTCATCATGTGGCTCGGCGGAAACATGGTGCTCAATAGCGGCCTCCAGGTGGGGCAGCTCACTGGCTTTCTCAGCTATGTGCTCCAGGTGATGAACTCCATGATGCTCATTTCCAACGTGTTCCTGCTGCTCACCCGTTCCCTGGCCAGCGCCCGCCGCATCAGCGAGGTGCTGGACGAGAATATTGTGCTGGATTCGCCGGAGGATGCGGTGGAGGAGGTGCCCGACGGCAGCGTGGAGTTTGAAGGGGTCTCCTTCAAATACCACAGCGGCGCCCGGGAGTACGCCCTCTCCGGCGTGGAGCTCCATATCCCGGCAGGGCAGACGGTGGGCATCCTGGGCGGTACTGGCTCGGCCAAGACTACCCTGGTGCAGCTCATTCCCAGGCTGTACGACGCCACCGAGGGGACGGTCCGGGTGGGCGGCCGGGATGTGCGGGAGTACGATCTCCGGGCTCTGCGGGACGCGGTGGGCATCGTGCTCCAGAAGAACGTTCTCTTCTCCGGCACCGTGCGGGAGAATCTGAGGTGGGGGAAACCGGACGCGAGCGACGAGGAGCTGTGGGCGGCCTGTCGGGCGGCCTGCGCCGCCGAATTTCTGGAGCGGATGCCAAAGGGCCTGGACACCGACCTGGGCCAGGGAGGCGTGAACGTCTCCGGCGGGCAGAAGCAGCGGCTGTGCATCGCCCGTACCCTGCTCAAGCGGCCGAAAATCCTGATCTTCGACGACTCCACCAGCGCCGTGGACACCGCCACTGAGGGGAAGATCCGCACCGCTCTGGCAGAGCTGAGGGATGTGACCAAGCTCATCATCGCCCAGCGCATCACCTCCGTGATGCACACCGACCAGATCGTCATCCTGGAGGACGGCCGGGTGCATGCGGTGGGCACCCACGAGAGCCTGCTGGCGGGCGATCCCATCTACCAGGAGATCTACGCATCTCAGATGAAAGGGGGGGAGGACCATGGCGTCCCGGCAACTGAGTGCTAAAAAACCCAAGGACCTGGGCCACACGCTGCGCACCCTGCTGTCCTACCTGGGACGGCACAAGCTGCTGTTCCTGGCCGTGGCGGTGCTGGTGGCCCTCAGCGCCCTGGCTAACCTTCTTGGCACCTATATGATCCGGCCGGTGGTCAACAGTCTGGCGGCCGGCAGCCTCAACACCCTGGTGCTGGGCGTGGCGGTCACTGCCGCCATCTACGGCGCAGGGGTGCTCTCTGCGTTGGGCTATACCCAAATCATGGTGAAGGCGGCCCAGAAGGTGCTCTACGACATCCGGCGGGATCTGTTCGCCCACATCCAAACCCTGCCCCTCCGCTTTTTTGACACCCAGCGCCACGGCGATGTGATGAGCTACTTCACCAACGACGTGGACACGATCTCTGAGGCGCTCAACAACAGCTTTGCCATGCTCATCCAGAGTACGATCCAGGTGGTGGGCACCTTCACCATGCTGTTTCTGCTCAATTGGCAGCTTACCCTCGTCGTGGCGGTGTTTTATGTCCTCATGTTCCTCTACGTCCGCTTCAGTGGGAGGCGGAGCAAGGCCTATTACAAGAAGCAGCAGGACTGCCTGGGGGAGCTGGACGGCTATATCGAGGAGATGATGGCCGGGCAGAAGGTGGTCAAGGTGTTCAACCACGAGGAGGAAAGCCTGCGGGCGTTCCGGGAGAAGAACGAGGCCCTGCGGAAAGCGGGCACCGGCGCGCAGAGCTATGCGGCCACCATGATTCCGGCGGTGGTCAGCATCTCCTACGTCAATTACGCCCTTGTGGCGGTGCTGGGCGGCATCATGGCGCTGAAGGGCATGACCGACGTGGGCAGCCTGGCCAGCTATCTGGTCTTTGTCCGGCAGGCGGCCATGCCCATCAACCAGATGACCCAGCAGAGCAACTTCCTGCTGGCCGCGCTGGCCGGAGCGGAGCGGGTCTTTGAGGTGCTGGAGCAGCCGCCTGAGACCGACGAGGGGCAGGTGGAGCTGGTCAACGTGAAGGAGGAGGGCGGAACCATGACCGCCTGCGCCGAAAAAACCGGCCGCTGGGCGTGGCGCAGGCCGGACGGCAGCCTGGCGCCCCTGCGGGGGGATGTGCGCTTTCAGAAGGTGGACTTCGGCTATGAGGCGGGGCAGCCCATCCTGAAGGGGATCAGCCTCTACGCCGAGCCGGGCCAGAAGATCGCCTTCGTGGGCTCCACCGGCGCAGGCAAGACCACCATCACCAACCTCATCAACCGCTTTTACGAGGTGCAGGGGGGCGGCGTCACCTACGACGGCATAGACGTGCGGGACATCAAAAAGGACAGCCTCCGCCGCTCCCTGGGCATCGTCCTTCAGGATACCCACCTGTTTACGGGCACCATTGCCGACAACATCCGCTTCGGCAAGCTGGATGCCACTCAGAAGGAGATCGAGCGGGCCGCCCGCATCGCCAACGCGGACTCCTTCATCCGCCGATTGCCCCAGGGCTATGAGACCATGGTGACCTCCGACGGCGCCAATCTGTCCCAGGGCCAGCGGCAGCTTCTGGCCATCGCCCGGGCCGCCGTGGCCGATCCTCCGGTCCTGATTCTCGACGAGGCCACCTCCTCCATCGACACCCGTACCGAGGCCCTTATCGAGAAGGGGATGGACCAGCTCATGGAGGGGCGTACCGTCTTTGTCATTGCCCACCGCCTGTCCACGGTGCGCAACGCCGACGCGATCATGGTGCTGGAGCACGGCCAGATCGTAGAGCGGGGCAGCCACGAGGCCCTGCTGGCGCAGAAGGGCGAATACTATCAGCTCTACCGTGGCATGTTTGAGTTGAGCTGACCGATGCCCTTTTTGTGAAACTCCTTGTAAAAACACATGGATTGTGTTAATCTGTAGCAAAGGAACTGCTGCAGAAAGGAAAGACTTATGAACATTTATGAGTCCGCAGAAAACTATCTGGAGGCCATTCTCAGCCTGCATGAGCGCCATGGGCTGGTCCGCTCCATCGACATTGCCAATGAACTGCACTTTTCCAAGCCGAGTGTCAGTGTTGCCATGAAAAAACTCCGCGAGAGCGGGTACATCGAGATGGACAAGGACGGCTTTATCTCCCTGCTGCCCTCGGGGGAGGAGATTGCGCGGCGTATTTATGAGCGGCACAAGCTGCTGACCCAGTTTTTCATCCGGCTGGGCGTCGACCCGGAGGTGGCTGCGGCGGACGCCTGCAAGGTGGAGCACGACCTGAGCGAAGAGACCTTTCAGAAGATGAAGGAGCACGCCTTGGGGGGAAAGCTGCCCGAAATGGAAGGGTAGGAACGTCAGACAATAAAACGGCCGGTGACACGCGTCACCGGCCGTTTTGTATGTACTTATACCGCGGCCAGCGCGCCGCCCAGCGCACGGCAGCTCTCGGCAGCGGCGTCGTCCGGGGCCTCGTTGCAGATCACGGGCTCGGAGACCAGGTTGCAGCCGGCGCTCTCGCAGTCCTCGGCCCAGGTGCGCATCCACTCGCCGTCTCCCCAGCCGTAAGAGCCGAACAGGCCGATGGTTTTGCCGCTCAGGCGGGGCTTTACCGCCTCGAACATGGGCTCAAATTCGGCCTCTTCCAACTGCTCGGCGCCCATAGACGGGCAGCCGAAGGCCAGCGCGCTGTAGCTGGAAATCAAATCGGCGCTGAACTCGCCGGGGGTGAACAGGTCGGCCTGGCCGCCCGCGCCCTCCGCCACAAAATTGGCCATGGCCTCGGTGTTGCCGGTGCCGCTCCAATAGACGATTGCGATCTTACCCATGATTGATCCATCCTTTCTGAATATCATTCTGAATTAACATATGTATTCTATCAAGCAGCCACGATGAGCTGGGTGATCGGGGTTCCCTCCGCATACCGGCGGCGAAGGACCGCGGTACAGCGGCGGTAGCGCTCGAAGCGCCGGCGGGCCGCCTGGGGATCGCCATAGCACTTCCAGCAGCCGCAGAAGGTGTAGTCCCTGCCCTTATGGCGGATGAATCCCTTGACATCATCCAGAGGATAGCCCAGAAAGACGCCGATCTCGTGGGGGAATTCCTCCTCCAGACAGAGGCGGGCGGCCAACTGCCGCAGGCAGTCGCCGGGCGCCTCCCACGGGGTGTAGCCCATAGCGCGCAGAAAATCCCGGTGCTCTCTGCGGCCCAGCACCTCCGCCAGATCCCGCTCCCGGTACAGGTAGAGCAGGTAGGAGCCCGTGCGGCGGCAGCCCTTGAGGATGACCAGCCGCAGTCCCCGGGCGGCGAACTGTTGCCGGAGCGCAAGGAACCGGCGCGCGAAAAGGGCGCTGTCCCTGGGACAGAAGCGGAACAGGCTGGCGGGCTTTACCCCGGCCAGAGTGGGGGAGCAGTGCTCGATCAGCGCCTCTTCAAAGGTCATATGTGTGGCTCCTCTCTAGGTTAGTTATAGCTAATTTAAAGCCCGAGAATGACGGTTAGCAATTACTAACCGCATAACAAACAATAACACGCCTGCCTCCCGTTGTCAACCCAAATTTTTGCACTTGGGGGAGATGGGGGGCAAAACGCCGCACCCTTGACAGAATAGGGCAAAATAGGCTACAATTTTTCCAGATAAGCAGCACTGGGAGGCGGGGCGGCAGGCCGCTCCGCCTCCTGCCGCCCTGCGCGTGAGGAGTGGACAAGAGCCGTGAAGATTGCATTCGCCCCTATGGAGGGACTCACCGGAGCCCTGTACCGGCAGGCCCATTGCCGCTGGTTCGGCGGCGTGGACCGCTATTTTATCCCCTTCATCACCCCCACCCAGGATCACCGCTTCACCAAACGGGAGCTGCGGGAGATTCTGCCCGAGCACAACAGGGGGCTGGCTGCCGTGCCCCAGCTTCTGGTGCGGAGGGCGGAGGACTTCCTGTGGGCGGCGGGGGAGCTGGCGGCCATGGGCTACCCGGAGGTCAACCTGAATCTGGGCTGCCCCTCCGGCACGGTGGTGGCCAAGGGCAAGGGCTCCGGCTTTCTGGGGCTGCCGGAGGAGCTGGAGCGGTTCCTGGACACGGTCTTTGACGCCGCCCCCTGTGCCGTCTCCATCAAGACCCGGCTGGGCCTGCGGGAGCCGGAGGAGTTCGGCCCCCTGCTGGCGCTGTTCCGGCGCTATCCCCTGGCGGAGCTGATCGTCCACCCCCGGGTGCAGAAGGACATGTATAAAAACACCCCCCGCCGGGCCTATTTTGCCCGGGCGCTGGCGGACAGCTCCTTCCCGGTGTGCTACAACGGGGATCTCTATACCGTCCCGGCGCTGGAGGCCTTTCAGGCGGAGTTCCCGGCGGCGGAGCGGATTATGCTGGGCCGGGGACTGGCGGGCGACCCCGCCCTGGCCCGGAAGGCCGGGGGCGGCCCGGCGGCCGGCCGGGAGGAGCTGCGGGCCTTCCACGACCAGGTGTACGAGGGCTACGCCGAGGCCTTCGGCAGCCGCCGCAACGCCATGCTGCGGATGAAGGAGGTCTGGTTCTACCTCATCCACCTGTTCGGGGACAGCCAGCGGCACGCCAAGGCCATCCGGAAGGCACGGGACACCGGCGAGTACGAGAGCGCCGTAACGGCGGTCTTCCGGGAGCTGGAGCTGCTGCCCGAGCTGCGGCCGGAGTGGTGAGGCCATGAGCTGGTGGGTCTATATCCTCCGCTGCGGGGACGGAACCCTCTACACCGGCACCGCCGCCGACGTGGAGCGGCGTCTGGCGGCCCACCGCCGGGGGCGGGGGGCCAAGTATACCCGGGGCCGGGGGCCGCTGGCGGTGGTCTACCGGGAGGAGTGCCCCAACCAGGGGGCGGCCCTCCGGCGGGAGGCGGCCATCAAAAAGTACCGGCGGGCGGAAAAGGAAGCATTGATTTCGGACTATGCAGAAAGGCGGAGCAGGATGAAAAAAGCGGCATTTATCGGAACGGGAAACATGGGCGCGCCCCTGATTCAGGCGGCGTGCCGGGCCGTGGGGGCGGAGCAGGTGGTCATCGCCAACCGCACCCGGGCCAAAGCGGAGGCCCTGGCGGCGGAGCTGGGGTGCGCCGTGGCCCAGGACAACCGGGCGGCGGCCGCCCAGGCGGAATATGTCTTTCTGTGCGTCAAGCCCCAGATGATGGAGGGGGTGCTCTCCGGGCTGGCCCCCGCCCTGGGGGAGGGGCAGGCGGTGGTGTCCATCGCCGCCGGCCTGACCTGTGAGACCCTGCGGGGCTGGCTGGAAAGGGCGGAGGGGCGGCCCGCCCTCCTGCGGGTCATGCCCAACACCCCCGCCGCCATCGGAAAGGGAATGCTGGCCCTGTATGCCGAGGCGGGCACGGCGGAGGAGCGTCTGGCCGGAGTGGAGGCCCTTCTGGCCCCCGCCGGGCGAGTGGAGCGCATTGCCGAGGGGCAGATGGACGCCTTTTCGGCGGTGGCGGGCTGCGGCCCCGCCTTCGTCTATCCCTTCATCGAGGCCCTGGCCGACGGCGGCGTAAAGGTGGGCCTGCCCCGGGGACAGGCGGTGACCTACGCCGCCCAGATGGTGCTGGGCGCGGCGGCCATGGTGCTGGAGAGCGGCAAGCACCCCGGACAGCTCAAGGACGAGGTGTGCTCCCCCGGCGGCTCCACCATCGCCGGGGTGGCCGCCCTGGAGGAGCGGGGCTTCCGCTCCGCCGCCATCCAGGCGGTGGAGGCCGCCTTCCGCCGCAACCAAGAGCTGGGCAAGGTGTAAGGCGTGGGGGAAATCGTACGGGGGCGCTTTGCCCCCAGCCCCAGCGGCCGGATGCACCTGGGCAACCTGTTCTCCGCCCTGCTGGCGTGGCTGTCGGTGCGGCGGGCCGGGGGCGTCATGGTGCTGCGGATGGAGGATCTGGATCCCGACCGCTGCCGGGCGGCGTACGCCGAGCAGTTGGCCGACGATCTCCGCTGGCTGGGGCTGGACTGGGATGAGGGCTATCAGAAGGGCGGGGCCCACGGCCCCTACCTCCAGAGCGAGCGGACGGCGCAGTATGCCGCTGCCTTCCGGGCGCTGGAGGAGCGGGGACTGGTCTACCCCTGCTACTGCACCCGGGCGGAGCGCCTGGCGGCCAGCGCCCCCCACCGCTCTGACGGACAGGTGGTCTACTCTGGCAAGTGCAGACACTTGACAGAAGAGGAGCGCGCCCGACTGGCCCAGACCCGCTGTCCCGCCTGGCGTTTGATCGTGCCTGACCAGGAGATTTCCTTTACAGATGGCTTGCAGGGGACGTACCGGGAAAACCTGCTCCGCGACTGCGGGGACTTCATTCTCCGCCGCTCCGACGGGGTGTACGCCTACCAGCTGGCGGTGGTGTGTGACGACGGGGACATGGGGATCACCCAGGTGGTGCGGGGGCGGGATCTGCTGGACTCCACCCCCCGGCAGCTCTATCTCTATGGGCTGCTGGGCCTGACGCCGCCGGAGTTTTACCATGTGCCCCTGCTGCTGGCCCCCGACGGGCGGCGGCTGTCCAAGCGGGAACACGATCTGGACATGGGTGCCCTGCGGGAGCGGTTCACCCCGGCGGAGCTGACCGGCCGTCTGGCCTTCTGGGCGGGGCAGACCGACCGGCCGGAGCTGGTGACTCCGGCGGAGCTGGCGGGCTGCTTTGAATGGAAAAACGTCCCCCGGGGGGATATCATTGTGGAGCAGCTCTAAGAACAGAAAGGGGCGGGCCGGAGTGTTCCGGCCCGCCCCTTTGCTGTGCGCGGCGCGCGTTATCCCGGCGTGACCACCCATTTGAGGCAGTGGCCCTCGTGGGACTCAAAGACCCGGTAGCCCTCCAGGATCTCCGACAGCGGCCCCCGGTGGGTGATGAGGAAATCCGTCCGCAGCTTCCCCTGGGCCAGCAGGCTCACCAGCTCCGGGCCGCGGCTGGCGTCCACGCCGCCGGTCTTGAAGACCAGATTCTTCCCATACATGGCGGGCAGGGGGAGCGTCTGGTTTTCCTCATACATGGCGACCAGCGCCACGGTGCCGTTGGGACGGGCCAGCCGCCAGGCGGCCTGGAAGGTGTCCCGCCTGCCGGCGCACTCGATCACCGCGTCGGCCCCCCGGCCCTCCGTTGCGGCGGCCACGGCGGACTCCAGCTCGGGATCGACGGGGTTGAGGGCCAGCGCCACCAGCCCCTGCTCCAGTGCCATCCGCCGCCGCCAGGGGTCCGGCTCCACGCCGATGACGTGGGCCGCGCCCAGCAGGGCGGCGCACTCCGCCGCGCACAGCCCCACCGGCCCTAGGCCCAGCACCACCGCCGTGTCGCCGGGCTGGAAGGCGCACAGCTCCGCGCCCCAGTAGCCGCTGGCCAGGATGTCCCCCACAAAGAGGGCGTCCTCATCGCTGAGGGCGTCCGGGATGGGGGTGAGGCCGGTATCGGCGAAGGGCACCCGGACGTACTCGGCCTGACAGCCGTCGATGCGGCAGCCTAGCTCCCAGCCGCCGTGGATGCAGTTGTTGACATAGCCCCGGCGGCAGAACCAGCAGTCGCCGCAGAAGCTCTCGCAGCAGGCGGCCACCCGGTCGCCGGGGCGGAGGTTGGAAATCCCGTTTCCCACGGCCTCCACCACCCCGACGAACTCATGGCCCAGCACCACGCCGGGCCGGGCACGGGGTACCGCGCCGCTGCGGATGTGCAGGTCGCTGGTGCAGATGGTGGAGCGGGTCACCCGCACAATGGCGTCGCGGGGGCCTTGCAGGGCGGGGATGGGCCGCCGCTCCAGGGAGAGCGCGCCGTCCCCCTTCCAGACCAGAGCGTTCATGGTGTCCATAGAGGTCACTCCTTTTCCGATGCAAACACAACGGCCTCAAACTCAAAGCCCTGGGAAGCGGGTTCGCGCCTGTCCGGGCGGGCCAGGCCCAGCGTGTCGTAATATTCGTCGGTATAGTGCAGCTTGCCGCCGTCAAAGGATGCCTGTACGCCCTTGATGTAGGAAAAGGGGTCTTCCATGGGGGTGAGACGGAAGGCGGAGGCGATGCGCTCCAGCACCGCCTGTGCATCCGGCGTGACGGCGTTTTCCGGGGCGCGGAGATAGGTGTCGAACTGCTCCCGCGTCCAGTCTCCTGCCTGCTCCAAAGTGGTAGTGGAGCCGCAGGCCAGAAGCAGGCGCAGAAAGTCCCGGAAGCTGCCTGCCAGGGGGCGGACATGCTGCTCTCCGGCAGGCATGGGGTTGACGGCAAACACCATATCCCCATAGCCGCGGATGCGGCCGTAGTGGATGCCGTCAACGCCTTCCCAGCCCAGCACGGTCAGGCCCTTTGGCGTACAAAAATAGCCGCCCTGGCTGGGGCCCGGCCCAAGGCCGATGGGGGAGCAGTCCAGTCCCAGCTCCAAAAACTGCTTCAGCAGTGTCACAGCAATCCCTCCTGTCCACTCCAGTGTAGCATATCCTTCCGCTTGCGTCCATGGGGAAAAGGGGGTAAAATGGGGAAAAAACGCGAAGGGGAGGAAGCGGCATGTATATCGCCGATCTGCATATCCACTCCAAATACTCCCGGGCCACCAGCAAGGAGCTGGAGCCGGAGCCGCTGGATGCCTGGGCCAGAAGGAAGGGCATCGGCCTGGTAGGCACCGGCGACTTCACCCACCCCGCCTGGCGGGCCGAGCTGCGGGACAAGCTGGCCGAAGCGGAGGAGGGACTCTATACCCTGAAGGGGGCCGGGCCGGACGCGCCCCGGTTCGTAATCACCGGGGAGATCAGCTCCATCTACAAGAAAAACGGCAAGGTGCGCAAGGTTCACTCCCTGATTCTCCTGCCCCATCTGGAGGCGGCGGAGACCCTGTCCCGCCGCCTGGAGGCCATTGGCAACCTCCACTCCGACGGGAGGCCCATCCTGGGCCTGGACTGCCGGGATCTGCTGGAGATCACCCTGGAGTCCTGCCCTGATGCGGTGTTCATCCCCGCTCACATCTGGACGCCCCACTTCTCCCTGTTCGGGGCCTTCTCCGGCTTTGACACCATCGGGGAGTGCTTCGGCGATCTCACCGGCCATATCCACGCCCTGGAGACCGGGCTCTCCTCTGATCCCACGATGATCTGCCGCTGTTCCGCCCTGGACGGATATACCCTGGTGTCCAACTCCGATGCCCACTCGCCGTCCAAACTGGGGCGGGAGGCCAACCTGCTGGACACGGGCCTGTCCTACCCGGAGCTGGCCCGGGCCATCCAGACCGGGGAGGGCTTTCACGGTACCATTGAGTTTTTCCCCGAGGAGGGCAAGTACCACTTTGACGGCCACCGGAACTGTGGGGTGTGCCTCTCCCCGGTGGAGGCGGAGGCCGCCGGAGGGGTGTGTCCGGTGTGCGGCAAGCGGCTGACCACCGGCGTGCTCCACCGGGTGGAGCAGTTGGCGGACCGGCCGGAGGGCTATGTCCGCCCGGACGCCAGGCCCTTTGAGAGCCTGGCGCCTTTGCCGGAGGTGATCGCCGCCTCGGAGGGGGGCTCTGCCGCAGGCAAGAAGGTGGGCGCCAAGTACGAGGCCATGCTGGCGGCCCTGGGGCCGGAGTTCTCCATTCTCCGGGAGGTGCCGCTGGAGGACATCCGGGCCGCGGCCGGGCCCTGCGTGGCGGAGGGCATCCGCCGCCTGCGGGCGGGGCAGGTGGTGCGCCGCCCGGGGTACGACGGGGCCTATGGTGTGATCGAGCTGCTCAGCCCCGCCGAGCGGGAGGACCTCAAGGGGCAGGTGAGCCTCTTTGGCGCGGAGGCTCCCAAGGCGGCCAAGACGGCCCGGGGCAGGGTGGCGAAGCCCGCACGGAGCGGGGAGGAGGGGGCGGCCCCCACCGGGGGGCTGAACGGGGCCCAGCGCACCGCCGCCTCGGCGGAGGAGGCCACGGTGGCGGTGCTCGCCGGACCCGGCACGGGCAAGACCCACACCCTGGTGGAGCGGGTGGCCTGGCTGGTGGAGGAGCGGGGGGCCAAGCCCTCGGAGCTCACCGCCGTGACCTTCACCAACCGGGCAGCAGGGGAGCTGCGGGCGCGGCTGGAGGGGCGTCTGGGCAAGCGGGCGGCCCGCACCATGACCATCGGCACCTTCCACGCCATCTGCCTGGAGCTGCTGGGGGCCGTGCCCCTGGCCGGCCCCTATGAGCAGCGGGCGGCGGCGGCCGCCGCCCTGGCGGAGCTGGGCCGGAAGGGGAGCCCCGGGGCCTTCCTCCGGGCGATCTCCCGGCACAAGACGGGAGCGGACGGCGGGGACGACCCGGCCTTTGCCCTCTATCAGGAGAAGCTGGAGGGAAAGCTGGACTTTGACGACCTCCTGCTGGAGACCCTGCGCCAGTGGGAGGGCGGCCGGTCGGACCGGTGCTTTACCCACCTGCTGGTAGACGAGTTCCAGGACATCGACCGCCTCCAGCTCCGGCTTCTCCGGGCCTGGCGGCGGGAGGGTGGCACCTTTTTCGCCATCGGCGATCCCGACCAGTCCATCTACGGCTTCCGCGGGGCGGACGCCGGCTGCTTCTCCGCCCTGGGGGCGGAGCGGACGGTGAGGCTGACGGAGAATTACCGCTCCACCCCGGAGATTCTCGCCGCGGCCCTGCCGGTGGCGGAGGCCATCGACGGCGCGCCCCGGCGCATGGAGACCCACAGCCCCCACGGGGCGGAGGTACGCCTGCTCACCGCCGAGGGGGACCGGGCGGAGGCCATCTTCGTGGCCAAGGAGATCGCCCGGATGGTGGGCGGCGTCGGCATGCTGGAGGCCCAGGCGCTGGGGGCCGCTCGGGGCGCGCGGAGCTTCGGGGACATCGCGGTGCTCTACCGTACCCGGCGGCAGGCGGCCCTGCTGGAGGAGTGTCTGGCCCACGACGGCATCCCCTGCGTGGTCACCGGCCGGGAGGATTTTCTGTTGGACGGGGAGGTGCAGGCCGCGCTGGCCTGGCTGGAGGGGCAGCAGGAGGAGGGAAAGTCCCCCGCCGCCCTCCTGGAGGAGTGGACGGCCCACCACACCCCCTCTGGCGGGGTGGAGCGGCTGCGCAATATGGCGGTGTTTTTCGGGGATGTGCCCGCCTTTCTCCGCAATCTGACCATCGGGCAGGAGGGGGATCTGCTGCGCCGGGCCGGGCTGAGCTATGCCGCCGGAGCGGTGACCCTCTCCACCCTCCACGGGGCCAAGGGACTGGAGTGGCCGGTGGTGTTCCTGTGCGGCGTTGGGGAGGGCCGCATTCCGCTGGAGCGGAAGGGCCTGGACACCGATGAGGCTGAGGAGCGGCGGCTGCTCTATGTGGGTATGACCCGCGCCAGAGAGGAGCTGGTGCTCCTCAGCGGCGGAGAACCCTCCCGCTTCCTGGCGGGGCTGCCACTCCGTCAGGATACGGCCCACGCCCCGGTGCCGCGTCCCCTAGGGGTGCAACTGAGCCTGTTCAAGTGAAACGTGTGCCGGATTTCACATGCGGGAGTGGTTGAAACGTATAACATTCCCGGGGGGAGCCTTTTCAGCGCCGCCCTGCTCAGAATGCCCAGGCGGCTTTCAGCCGCCGGAGGGCCGGGGCCATGTCCACGGCGGCGATACGGGTATAGCCCAGGATCAGGGCGGGAGGTCGGCCGGGGGGCGGCGGGGTGAGATCACAGGCGGAGAGGGGGACCACGCCTACCCCCGCATCCACGGCCCGCGCCACCAGCTCGGCTTCGCTCCAGCGGCCGTCCATCCAAAGGAGCAGATGGAGGCCCGCGTCGCCTCCGGCGAAGGACCCAACCCGCGTCAGTCCAGTGTCCCGGGCGGCGGCCAGCAGCGCTTCCCGCCGGGCTTTGTAGCGGGTGCGGGTGCGGTTGAGGTGGCGTTCAAAGTGGCCCCGCTCCATGAAGCGGGCCAGGGCGTACTGCTCAAAGGAGGGGACGGTGGAGGAGTAGAACCAGAAATCCCGCCGCCACCGCTCCAGCAGGTGGGGGGGCAGCACCATGTAGCTGATGCGCAGGGAAGGGGCCAGACTCTTTGCAAAGGTGTTGAGGTAAACCACCCGCTCTCCGCCGTCCAGGCTTTGCAGGGCGGGGATGGGGCGGCCGGAGAAGCGGAACTCGCTGTCGTAGTCGTCCTCCAGAATATAGCGGTCGGGGGCGGCCTCCGCCCACCGCAGCAGGGCCTGCCGCCGGGCTACCGGCATGATGATGCCCAATGGGTAGTGGTGGGAGGGGGTCACATGAACCACCCGCACCCCGGCCTCCTCCAGGGCATCCACCCGCAGGCCCTGGCCGTCCAGCGGGAGGGGGCGGACGGCAGCGCCGCAGCTTGTAAGGATGCGCTGGGTCTTGGTGTAGCCGGGATTTTCCACGCCATAGCCCCCCTCCCGGCCCAGAAGCTGTACCAGAAGGCCAATCAGGGTCTCCGACCCGGCCCCCACCACGATCTGCTCCGCGTCCGCCCGGATGCCCCGGAAGCGATACAGGTGCTCCGCAATGGCCCGCCGCAGGGCAGGGAGGCCCTGGGGGTGGGGGGAGGCCAGGAGGGGGGCGGCCTGCTCGGAGAGCACCTCCCGCATGAGCTTGGCCCAGGTGGCGAAGGGAAAGAGGGCAATATCCACCGCGCTGGTGGAGAAGTCATAGGGGAGGGCCGGCGTGGGCGGGGCCGGCACGGACAGGGTGCGGGCCGGAGCGGGAGAGCGGTGCTCCTCCTGTACGGCCTGAACAAAAAAGCCCCGCTTGGGCTCCGAGCGGAGGTAGCCCTCCGCCAGAAGCTGGCCGTAGGCCCCCTCCACCGTTACCACGCTGATTTTCAGGTGGGCTGCCAGCGCCCGCTTGGAGGGCAGGCGCTCTCCGGCGGCGAGACGGCCCGCCTCGATCTCCCCCCGGATATAGCGGTAGAGCTGTTCGTAGAGGGGGCGGCGCTGGCTGCTGTCCAAAATAGGCGTAAACATGGAGACACCTCCAAACTGACCTGATTATTCTTGTTAATTATCGTATCATGAACCGGGCCAAAGCGCAAGAGGGGCGGCAAAGTCCATCGAAAACCGTCCCACAATAAAAAATATAGCCCGCCCTGCAGCCGTATGAAAGGCCACGCCACGGACATACTGAACACAGATTCAGTCGGTCAAAGGGAGGCAGCGGCCATGCAGGGAAAGGTAGAGATCTGCGGTGTCAACACATCTAAGCTGAAGGTCCTCAAGAATGAGGAGACCATGGAGCTGCTGCGCCGCACCAAGGAGGGGGACATGGAGGCCCGGGAGCAGCTCATCGCGGGCAACCTCCGCTTGGTCCTTTCGGTGATCCAGAAGTTCTCCAACCGGGGAGAGAATCTGGACGACCTGTTCCAGGTTGGGTGCATCGGTCTTATAAAGGCCATCGACAACTTCAATACCGACCTGGACGTGCGCTTCTCCACCTACGGCGTACCCATGATTATCGGGGAGATCCGCCGCTACCTGAGGGACAACTCCTCCGTCCGGGTGTCCCGCTCCATGCGGGACACGGCCTATAGGGTGCTCCAGGCTAAGGAGAAATTCATCAGCGAGCACCAGCGGGAGCCCAGCATCGAGGAGATCGCCAAGCTGCTGGAGCTCAAGCGGGAGGACGTGGTCTTTGCCCTGGATGCCATTCTGGACCCGGTCTCCCTCTATGAGCCGGTGTACTCCGACGGTGGGGACACCATCTGTGTGATGGACCAGGTGAAGGACTCAAAGAACACCGACGAGAGCTGGCTGGAGCACATCGCCCTCAAGGAGGCCATGAACCGCCTCTCCGACCGGGAGCGGCACATCCTCAACCTGCGCTTCTTCGAGGGCAAGACCCAAATGGAGGTCTCCGCCGAGGTGGGCATCTCTCAGGCCCAGGTCTCCCGCCTGGAAAAGAGCGCCATTAACCAGATTAAGAAAAATCTGTAGGTGAGAAAGGCGCTCTTTTCCAGCGCCGCAGGTGCGGCGCGCAAGCGTTTTGCGCAGCAAAACCTTGCCCCGGCGGAATTTACTTCCGCCGGGGAAGAATAAAATTCGGGCCCCATCCGCCGCATGTGCGGATGGGAGAAAGAGCGCGATTAACCAGATTAAGAAAAATCTGTAGGTGGGAAAGGCGCTCCTTTCCAGCGCCGCAGGTGCGGCGCGCAAGCGTTTTGTGAAGCAAAACCTTGCCCCGGCGGAATTTACTTCCGCCGGGGAAGAATAAAATCCGGGCCCCATCCGCCGCATGTGCGGATGGGAGAAAGAGCGCGATTAACCAGATTAAGAAAAGTCTGTAGGTGGGAAAGGCGCTCTTTTCCAGCGCCGCCCCGGCGGAAAGGCAGGGAGCAGGGAAAATCTCATAAAAAGAGGCAGCAAACTGCCAACCCCCGTACGGAACTATTTTCCGGGCGGGGGTTGGCAGTTTTGCTCCTTTCATGGTAAAATGGGACAGAAAAATGACGAAAGGGGTTCTTTTTTATGAGCTTTACCCTGCCGCAGTACCATGCGCCCGACTTCCAGGAGACCCGGTTCCAGAGCGCGCCGGAGGCCCGGTTTGAGCCGGCCCCCAAGGATGGGGTGGCTCCGGAGGGCTACCACGCCACCACCATCTATCCGGAGTATTTCAAGGTGGGGGGGCGGTGGCTGCTGGCTGAGGAGAGCCGCATGGACTGCGTGGCCGCCCTGCGGGACGGGAAGATCGCCGCGGTGGAGTTTCGCAACCTGAAGGCCGGCGAGCCGGTGGCGGTGGGCCGCACGGAGGACGCCTCCGAGGGCATCTATGTCTATCCCTTCGGCTTTGCCGAGGAGAAGGGGGAGGCGGAGACCTTTGCATTCCGCCAGGGCCGCTCCCGGGAGACCGCGTACTCCATGGACTACGACTCCATCTATGAGCTGCTCCGCCACGAGAAGGAGCATGGCCGCATCCTGTGGGTGATGGGGCCTGCCTGTGCCTTCGATCACGACGCCCGGGCGGCTTTCGCCGCCCTGGTGCGGGGCGGGTATGTCCACGGCCTGCTGGCGGGCAACGCACTGGCCACCCACGATCTGGAGGCCAGCTACCTCGGCACCGCCCTGGGCCAGGACATCTACACCCAGAAGAGCATGCAAAACGGCCACTATAACCACATCGACACCCTCAATGCCATCCGCCTGTGCGGCTCCACCGCCGCCTTCGTGGAGGCGGGCAAGGCGAAGGACGGCATTATCTACGAGTGCGTGCGCAACCACATTCCTTACGTGCTGGTGGGCTCCGTCCGGGATGACGGCCCTCTGCCCGAGGTCTATGGAAACGTGTACGAAGGGCAGGACGCCATGCGCGCCCTGGTGCGGGAGGCCACCACGGTCATCTGCATGGCCTCCACCCTCCATACCGTAGCCACCGGCAACATGACCCCCTCCTACCGGGTGGTGGACGGGGTGGTGCGACCGGTGTATTTCTATTCGGTGGACATCTCGGAGTTCGCGGTGAACAAGCTCCGCGACCGGGGCAGCCTGTCGGTGCGCACCATTGTCACCAACGTGCAGGACTTTGTGGTCAATGTCTGCAAGGGCGTACTGTAACCGAACGAACGGCTTGGGAGCCGGGCTGAATGCCCGGCTCCCAAGCCGTTTGTGTCAGATCAGCCCCAGCGTGCGGAGCAGATAGAGCCAGAGGGTGAGGGTAAGGATGCTGAAAAAGGTGGTGAGCATCACCGTACTGGCGGTGAGGGTGCCCTCATGCCCCATGCTGCGGGCCATGACGAAGCTGCTGACGGTGGTGGGGCTGGCCAGCATGGCCAGGGCGGCCACCAGCTTGTCGTCCCGTACTCCCATGGCCACGGCGATGGGGAGAAAGAGGGCGGCCAGAAGCACCAGCTTCACGGCGGTGGCAGCGAAGGCGGGCTTCCAGCGGCCCAGGGCCTTCTTCAGATCGAAGGAGGCGCCCAGGGCCATGAGGCCCAGGGGGGTGGCGGTAGCGGAGAGGCTGGACACCGTCTTTTGCAGAATCTGAGGCTGGGGGATGTCCAGCAGCGTCCACACCAGACCGGCGGCGATACCCAGGATGATGGGGTTCGTGACAATACCCTTGAGGGCTTTCTTTAACGCGGCCCGGTTGAGGCCGCTCTGCTGGGGACTGGTGAGGGAGAGCACCGTCACCGCCGCCACGTTGTAGAGGGGGACCGCGCCGATGATCACCAGGCTGGCCGCCCCAGCGGTGCCGTAGAGATTCTCCAGAAAGGCGGCCCCAAGCAGAGCGATGCTGCTGCGGTAGCCCACCTGGATGAATTCCCCCCGCAGGGGGCGCTCCCGGCAGAACAAGCTGAGGGCTGCGGTCAGAAAGATGGAGCCCAGGGTGGCCAGAAAGCAGAAGAGCACAAAGGGGCCGTCCCACACGGTGAAGAAGTCGGATTCCACCAGATCCTTGAAGAGCATGACCGGCAGCCCCACCTTGAAGACGAAATCGTTGAGCTTGTCCGCAAAGGCCTGGCTGAAAAAGCCCAGCCTGCGGAACACCAGACCCAGCAGCATCAGCAGAAAGATGGGGGCGGTGGCGTTGAGGCAGTAGGCCAGATTCTCCAGCATGGAATTCTCCTCCCGGCATGGTCGTTTTCTCTATTATAGACGCATTGTTCCGGCAGTGCAAGAAAGTTACCGGCAGGTAAGCGGGCATAGGACGGGCCGGGCGGCACATAGAGTGTGCCGAAGGGGGAGTGTGCCATGGAGTGCCGGGTTTCGGAGCTGCGGTATAAGGAGATTATCAATGTGTCCGACGGCAGCCGCTACGGCTGGGTGGGGGATGTGGAGGTGGATCTGGAGAGCGGGCAGGTCCGGGCGCTGGTGGTGCCGGGGCGCCTGCGGCTGTTTGGCCTGCTGGGCCGGGAGGAGGACCGGGTCTTTCCCTGGGAGGCGGTGCGCCGCTTCGGCGCGGACACCATTCTGGTGGAGACACCTCCCCTCAGCCGCCTGGGCAAGGGGAATTGAGGTTGCCAGGAGAGGGGGGGACGTGGTATACTACTATTTTAGAGTATAGAAACAGGAGGGAAATCCCATGTGCGGTATTGTCGGATTTGTCGGACGGGAGGAGGCCGCCCCCATTCTGCTGGACGGCCTCTCCCGGTTGGAATATCGGGGCTATGACTCCGCGGGCATCGCGGTTTACGGCAGGCGGGAGGGCCTGCAGGTGGTCAAGGCCAAGGGCCGTCTCCAGGTACTCCAAGATCTGGTACAGGGGGGCAGGACGGTCCACGGGACACTGGGGCTGGGACACACACGCTGGGCCACCCACGGGGAGCCCTCAGACGTCAACTCCCACCCCCAGGTCAGCGAGAGCGGCCGGTTTGCGGTGGTGCACAACGGCATCATCGAGAATTACATGGAGCTGCGGGAGTTTCTCCAGTCGGAGGGGATTACCTTCGTCTCCCAGACGGATACCGAGGTGGTGGCCCAACTGCTGGAACACTACTATGACGGGGATATCCTGGACGCGGTGGTGAAGACACTGAACCGCATCCAGGGGGCCTACGCCCTGGGCATTGTCTGCGCCGACTGCCCCGACCGGCTCATCGCCGCCCGGAAGGACAGCCCTCTCATTCTGGGCTATGGGGAGGGGGCCCACTATCTGGCCTCCGACGTGACCGCCCTCATCAAGTACACCCGGGAGGTGTGCTACCTGGACGACGGGGAGATTGCCGAGCTCACCGCCGACCACCTGTGGGTCTATGACGCCTATCTCCGGCCCGTGGAGAAGGAGCGCTGCCACGTGGACTGGGAGATCTCCGCCGCCGAAAAGGGCGGGTACGAGCACTTCATGGCCAAGGAGATCATGGAGCAGCCCGAGGCATTCCGCAAGACCGTGTTTCCCCGCATCCAGGAGGGGCGGGTGGTGCTGGATGAGCTGAACCTGGAGCCGGACTACCTGCGGGAGCTGGACAAGCTCTATGTGATCGCCTGCGGCTCCTCCTACCACGTGGGCATGGCCGCCAAGTACACCCTGGAACGGCTGCTGCGCAAGCCGGTGGAGGTGACGCTGGCCTCCGAGTTCCGCTACTGCGACCCCATCGTTACCGACAAAACCCTGGTGCTGGTCATCAGCCAGTCCGGCGAGACGGTGGACACCCTGGCCGCCCTGCGGGAGGCCAAGCGCCTGGGAGCCCGGGTGCTCTCTATCGTCAACGTGGTGGGCTCCACGATCGCCCGGGAGAGCGACGACGTGCTCTATACCTGGGCCGGGCCGGAGATCGCCGTGGCCACCACCAAGGCCTTCTCCACCCAGCTTGCGGTGGTGTACCTCATCGGCCTGTACTGCGCCGAGGCCCTGGGCACCCTGGACGAGGCGGAGTACGGCCGCATCGTGTCCGAGCTGCTGCTGATCCCCACCAAGCTGGAGCAGATTCTGGACAACCGGGCGGACATCCAGTATTTCGCCTCCCTCTACTTCAACCACCCCTCTATCTTCTTCATCGGCCGCAACATCGACTACGCCATCGGCATGGAGGGCTCCCTCAAGCTCAAGGAGATCTCTTACATCCACTCGGAGGCCTACGCGGCCGGCGAGCTCAAGCATGGCACCATCTCCCTCATCGAGCCGGGCACCCTGGTGGTGGCCCTGGCCAGCTATGTCAAGCTCTTTGACAAGACCATGAGCAACGTGGTGGAGGTGAAGAGCCGGGGGGCCGACGTGCTGGGCCTCACCGTGGACGCCCGGGCGGCGGACATGGCCAAGACGGTGGACCACGTGATCCCCGTCCCCGACACCCACCCCCTGCTTCTCCCCTCCCTGGACGTGGTGCCCATGCAGCTCTTTGCCTACTACGTGGCCCTCCAGCGAGGCTGCGACATCGACAAGCCCCGCAACCTGGCCAAGTCGGTGACGGTAGAATGAGGGGGGACGGAATGAAAAGGCTCACTGCTCTGCTCCTGGCCGCGGCGCTGGCCCTGTCCCTGGCGGCCTGCGGGCCGGAGGGCAAAGCGGCGGATACCGTCCGCTACGGCCTATCCAATGCCTGGGACGCTCTGATGCCCTACAACAGCCCCTCGGGGAGCAACTACTCCCGCATCATTTACGACAAGATTTACGACCGCCTGGCCTATGTCCATGCCGACGGCACCCTGGAGCCCCGCGCGGCGTCCTCCTGGGAGAGCGCCGACGGCGGGACGGCCGCCCTGTTTCACCTGGACGAGCATGCCGCCTTCCACGACGGCACTCTGGTGACGGCGAAGCACTGGGCGGATACCATTGCCCTCCTGACCGACCCGGCCTGCCCCACCCTGGGGCGGTCGGCCTTTGCGGTGCTCTCCGGCACCGACGACACCGGCGCGGCGGTGCCGGGGGAGGCCCTGGGAGCGGAGGCGGTGGACAAGTACACCCTGAAGCTCACCTTCAAGACCCCCACCACGCCGGAGGACTTCCTGCTGGACAAGAACCGGGAGTACTACGTTCTGCCCACCCATCTGCTGGAGGGGACAGCGCCGGAGGACGTGATGGAGCTGGCGCTGTGGGACGAGCCTGTTGGCTCCGGCCCCTGCAAATTCGTCTCCGAGACGCCGGGGAGCCAGCTAGTGCTGGAGGCCAACCCGGACTACCAACTGGGCCGCCCTGGCTTTGATCGGCTGGTGATCACGGTCATTGACAAGTCCAACCTGCTCACCTCCCTGATCGCCGGGGATCTGGACTACTACGCCTTTGGAGGCAACGTGTCCGTGGAGGACGCCGAGGTGGCCCGGGCCGCCGGGCTGGAGGTGCTGGAGGGCACGGTGCCCAACTCCTTCTACGAGCTGATGCTCAACAACGAGACCATCCCCAGCGCCGCGGTGCGCCGGGCCATCGACCTGGCTCTGGACAAGGAGGCCCTGTGCCTCCATACCGCCCAGGGCCTGGGGGAGCCGGCGGCCTCCGATCTGACCCCGGGGACGGGGTATGACAGCGGCCTGACCTGGGCCAGGGATGTGGACGGGGCGAAGGCCCTGCTGGCCGAGGGAGGATACGACGGGCGCACCTACACCCTGGCCTGCACCGCCAACCGCTCCGGCCTGGCCGCCCTGATGCAGCAGGAGCTGGCGGAGGCGGGCATCACCGTCACCATCGAGACGGCGGACTCGGCCACCCTGTTCGCCGGCATGGCGGACGGCAGGTACGATATGGCCATCGCCAGCCACACCCCCGGCGCCCTGCCCCTGTGGTTTACCGAGAGCCGCTTTACCGCCGACAACAACCTGTTCCACGTGGCGGAGCTGACGCCCTACACCCAGGCCATCGCCGCCGTCAAGGGGGCGGCAGAGCACGACGAGCGGCAGGTGCGGGTGGAGGAGCTCCAGGCCCTGCTGGCCGCGGAGCGGCCCTTCATCCCCCTGTGGTTTGGGCGGACGCTCCACGTCCAGTCCCCCACGGTGGACGGCATCGACTACCCCTCCTCCGCCTTCTCCAACGAGAACGTGTGGGACTGGGTGTACCGGGGCTGACGGAACCGAACAAATGAGAAAACCTCCGTAGGGCCGTACCATCCGGCCCGTGCCGCCCACGGGCGGCCGGAAGTGCAGGAGGAAGAAGATGGGACGCTATTTCCGCCGCCGTCTGCTGACGGCGATCCCCGTGTTTTTCGGGATTACCTTTCTGGTTTTTGTACTTTTAAGCCTCTCGCCCGCCGATGTTACCGACCTGGGAGAGGGGGCCTCCGGCGGCGCCCAGCAGGCCGCGCTGGAGGAGGCGCTGGGGCTGGACAAGCCCCTGCCCGTGCGCTATCTGGCGTGGCTGGGGGGGCTGCTCCGGGGGGAGCTGGGGCAGTCCTACCTGAGCGGCCGGCCGGTGGCCGGCATGCTGGCCCAGCGGGTGGGGCCGTCCCTGCTGCTGACCGGCACCGGAGTGCTGCTGGCCATTCTGCTGGCCCTCCCTCTGGGTATTCTGGCGGCCTGGCGGCCCCGCTCGGGCTGGGATCGGGCGGCCTCCGCCCTGAGCCTGGTGAGCTTCGGCGTGCCCGGCTTTTTCCTGTGCCTGGTGGGGGTGCTCCTCTTCTCGGTGCTCTTGGGCTGGCTGCCCTCCCAGGGCATGTATGAGTACGGCGTGTTCACTGGCGTGGGGGACGTCCTGCGCCACCTGGCCCTCCCGGCCGGGGTGGTGTGCGTCAGCGGCCTGGGGGAGCTGGTCAAGCAGACCCGCTCCGCCTGCCTGGAGTCCCTGGGGGAGGACTACATCCTCACCGCCCGGGCCAAGGGCCTGGGGGAGCGGGCCGTCATGGTGCGCCACGCCTTCCGGGGGGCGCTGACCCCGGTGCTCACCACCGTGCTGGGGCACATCCCCCACATCATCGGCGGCTCGGTGGTGGTGGAGCAGGTGTTCGGCTGGCCGGGCATGGGCAGCCTCCTCTTCTGGGGCATTGAGAACCGGGACTATCCGGTGGTCATGGGGGTGACGGTGGTCATCGCCCTGGCGGTGCTCCTGACCAACCTGCTCCTGGACCTGGCCTACGGGCTGGCCGATCCCCGGGTGCGCTATGGGAGGGGGTAGGCCGGTGGAGCGTTGTATGCTGTCCCGGAGCCCCTGGGAGCGGTTCCGGAGCGACCGGCGGGCCGTGGCCTGCTTGCTGATTCTGTGCGCCGAGCTGCTGGCGGTGTTGCTCCTGCCCCCGCTGCTGGGGCTGGAGCCCAACGCCAGCGATCTGGGGGCGGGCTTCTGGGCGCCCCCCTCCGCCGCCCATCCCCTGGGCACCGACGATGTGGGCCGGGATCTCCTGGCCCGCCTGCTCTGCGGGGGGCGGGTGTCCCTGCTCATCGGCCTGTGTTCCGCCGCCCTCAGCGCCCTGGTGGGGATTCCCCTGGGCCTGCTGGCCGGCTACCGCCGGGGGGCCTGGGAGTTCTGCCTCATGCGGCTGGCCGACGTGTTTCAGAGCTTCCCCAGCATTGTGCTGGTGCTCTGCCTGGTGTCCCTGGTGGGGCCGTCCGCCCTCAATCTGGTGCTGGTGCTGGGCCTGCTGGGTTGGACGGGCATCGCCCGGCTGGTGTACGGCAATACCCTCTCGGTCCGGGAGAAGGAGTACGTGCTGGCAGCCCGCGCCCTGGGGGGGCGGACGGGGCGGATTCTGCGGCGCAATGTGCTGCCCAACGTGATCGCGCCGGTGTGGTGCGCCCTCCCCCTGCGGGCGGGGCGGGCCATCCTCTCCGAATCCAGCCTGAGCTTTCTGGGGGTGGGCATCCGCACGCCCCAGGCGTCCTGGGGCAACCTGATCCAGTACGCCGCCAGCCTGCCCGTCCTCACCGGGCGGCCATGGGTGTGGGTGCCGCCGGGGCTGTGCATCATCCTGACCGTGCTGTGCCTTCAGGGCATTGGAGACGGTCTGCGGGACGCGCTGGACCCCAGATATGGCGGACACAGGGGGAAATAGCAGGATTTTCTTTTCAACACGGCCTGTTTTGTGCTATAATCAATACAACCGGGTGAAGCGGCCCCAGTCATTCGGACTGGGGCCAAAGACTATCGACAACCCCTCCTGCCGAAAGATTCGGAGGGAAGGATAGTGTGAAAGGAAACCGTCAGGGTTTCCTTTCACGTGGGATCAAAGGACTTTTTAAAGCTTTTTAAAGCTTCAAAAAGTCCCATAGCCTGCCGAAACGTGTTCGGCAGGCTGCGGCCCCGGTCATTCGGACTGGGGCCGCCTGTTTTATTTGTGAGAGGGGGCTTTCATGGAATCAATTCTGTTACTTTGTGCGGTGGTCATTGTCATCTGCATCGTCGCCAGCCGCCTGTCTCAGCGCCTGGGTGTGCCCGCCCTGCTGCTGTTTCTGGCGTTGGGAATGTTATTCGGCTCGGATGGGCTGTTCCGCATCCCGTTTGATAACTTTGAGGCGGCGGAGCGTATCTGCTCCGTAGCGCTGATTTTCATCATGTTCTACGGTGGTTTCGGTACCCGCTGGGCGGCGGCCCGGCCGGCGGCGGCCCGGGCGGTGGTGCTGTCCACCCTGGGCGTGGCGGTCACCGCGCTGCTCACAGCGCTGTTCTGCCACTTGGCACTGGGTTTTTCTGCTCTGGAGAGCTTTCTGACCGGGGCGGTTATCAGTTCCACGGACGCCGCGTCGGTGTTTTCCATCCTCCGCTCCAAGAAGCTGGGCCTGAGGAACCACACCGCCTCCCTGCTGGAGGTGGAGAGCGGCAGCAACGACCCGGCCTCCTATATGCTGACGGTGATCGCCCTCTCCCTGATGGGGGTGGGCGGCGGCGGGGCAATCCCGTGGATGATTTTTGCGCAGGTCGTCTTTGGACTGGGCCTTGGGGCGGCGGTGGCAGGGCTGTCCATTCTGGTGCTCCGCAGGCTCACGCTCTCCGACGGGCTGGATACTATTTTCGTGGTGGCTGCGGCCCTGCTCTCCTTTGCCCTGCCCGCCGTGGTGGGGGGGAACGGCTACCTGGGGGCCTATCTGGCGGGCATCCTGATCGGAAACGCCAAAATTCCCCATAAGGCGGCCCTGGTCCACTTTTTCGACGGACTTACGGGCCTGGCGCAGATTTTGATCTTTTTCCTGCTTGGGCTGCTCTCCTTCCCACGGCAGCTCCCGGCGGTTTTTCTCCCGGCTTTGGCCATTATGGTGTTTCTCACCTTTGTGGCCCGGCCCGCTGCGGTCTTCCTGCTGCTGGCCCCCTTCCGCTGCGGGGTACGGCAGTGTCTGCTGGTGTCCTGGGCGGGGCTGCGGGGCGCGGCATCTATCGTGTTTGCCATCATGGCAGTGGCCAGCGGGGCCGCCATCGGCTACGACCTCTTTCACATCGTGTTCTGCATTGCCCTGCTCTCGGTGGCGGTGCAGGGTTCACTACTGCCTCTGGCGGCGCGGAAGCTGGACATGGTGGACAGTGCTGAGAGCGTCAGCCGTACCTTCAACGACTACCAGGACCAGCGGCAGCTCCACCTGACCCGCTTCCCTATCGGCGCGGGCCACCCATGGGTGGGGCGGACCATCGGGGAGTGTGAGCTGCCCGCCGACGCGCTGGTGGTGATGCTCCGGCGGGGCAGCGAGAATGTGATTCCAAACGGAGATACCGCAATCCAGGCAGGGGATCTTATGGTGCTCAGCACGCCGCTCTATGAAGACGATGACGGGGTCAGCCTGCGGGAGGTGCCTGTGGCGGAGCACGGGGACTGGATTGGGAGGCCGATCAAGGAGCTGGGTATCCCGGCGGAGGTACTCATCGTCCTGGTACGCCGTGCCGACGGCACCACTGTAGTGCCCAAGGGCGGGACAGTTCTTCAGCAGGGGGATATGCTGGTGGTCAACGAGTGGGAGGAAACCTGACATAAGAGAAGCAAGAGGTGTCGAGCAATGGAGACGTTGGATCTGTCGCGGCGCGGGGTGTTGCTGAATGACGAACAGTTGGGGCCCTATCCACTGGAAAAGCTCAAGCGGGTGGAGCGCCTGACCGTGGATATCGTGGAGGATTCACCCCGGGTGGATGAGAAGGAGATGGCATTCGCCAAGTGCCGCCTGGGGGGCTTCGGGGATGTACTTAAGAAGAGGATGGAGGATTTTACGGTTCGCGTGCCCATTGGGGCGTCCTATTACCACTTTCAGAAGTACCTTAACGACTACCCGGAAAACGAGGTCGCGCCGGAGAAAGCGCCCCTGCCGGAGGATACGCGTATCGTGACACGGCACATTAAAAAGATGGCCTATTTCACTGGGGCGGAGATGGTGGGAGTGTGCGAGGTGCCCCGGGATGTGTATTACGCCACCAAGGTGGACGGCACGCCGGTGGAGCGGGTTTACCGATACGCGGTGGTGTTTCTGGTACGCACCCAGCTGCCCACCATTGCGGCCTCCCACGGGGACGAGTGGCTGGATGATACCGTGGCCTATCAGGCCTATCAGCGGCTGGCCTGCATGTCCAACACCCTGGCCGACTACATCCGCCGCCTGGGCTGGCCGGCCCGCAGCGACGCTTTCAACAACTACGTGACCATCATGCCCCGGCTGGTGGCCCTGGCGGGACTGGGGGAGTTCTCCCGGCTGGGTATCGTGGTCAACCCCTTTATGGGGGCGGCTTTCAAGGCGGCCGCCGTGCTGACCGACCTGCCCCTGGTGCCCGACGGCCCCATCGACTTCGGGCTACAGAACTACTGTTCCGTATGCAAAATCTGTGCCGAGCAGTGCCCCATGCACGCCATCTCCACTGGGGAACAGGAGGAGTACCGCGGCTACATGCTCTGGCGGACCGACGAGCGCAGGTGTGTGGCCCACGGGGCGGCCAACCCCCACGGCTGTACCTGCGGCCGCTGCGCCAAGGTGTGCCCCTTCACCCGGCCGGACTGCGGGCCGGAGTGCTTCCAGGACTGGGACGGGGATCTGTCCGTGCTCTACCGCTCGGTAGAGGCCCGGCGGAAGTTCCTAGCCAGCCACGGCTATGTGGAGCCGGAGGAGGAGCATGGAAAGTGGTGGCTGCCCCATGTGGTCCGGGATGGAAAAATTCAGTACGGCGGCGATTTCGACTACGAGGTGCAGAGGCGCCACATGGAACGGACCAGATAGGCGGCATGGCCGGAACAGAGGAGGCGGACAACGGTGGCAAGAACCATTGATCTGGAGGAACGGAAACAATTTCGCGTGCTGCTCAACCCGGTACGCCAGGATATCATTCACCTGCTGCGGCGGGCGGGACGGCCCATGACGGCCAACACCGTGGCGGAGAAAATGCTGCTCTCACCCAGCGCGGCCCAGAGCCACCTGAACAAGCTGGAGGAGCTGGGCGTGGTAGAGCTGGGAGTATATACGGCGCCGGACGGCCGGCAGGCGACCTATTACCGGCTGGCCGATGTGGAGATCCGGCTCTGCCTGGGCCGGAAGGACGGCTTTCAGGGGGAGCGGGAGGCGCTGGCCGCCCAACTGGTGGACGGCACCTTCCGGGGCGTGCTGCACGCCGCCAGCCAGTGCGGCGAGCCGGAACAGCAGGAGGATCTCCAGTTCCTGTTCGGCGCGCTCCATCTCAAACCGGAGGAGCGGGCGGAGCTGCTGGGACTGATTGACGGCTACCTCCGCACCCACAGCGTGCCTGAGGGGGGCGTGGAGCACTGGGAGTATGTGCTCATGGCCTACCGGGCGGACGAGGAATAGGCAAAGGAGGCCTGCGGTAAAGCCGCAGGCCTCCTTTGTATATTTAAAAGTGTTGCTCCCCTTTGCGGTATTCGATGTGGAGCTGTCCCCGGCCCAGGGGGATGTCCAGAGCGGAGGGCCGGGGGGACGGGGCGCTGGAGGCCCAGGCGGTGTCCCGCACCAGGGCGTCCATGCGGAAGACGGACAGGAGCACCCCCGCCAGGGCGGCGTCCACCAACAGGAAGAAGACGCCGTAGGACAGGAAGGGGAGGGAGAGCACGCCCAGCGGCCACCAGCCCAGGTTATAGAGCCAGTAGATGGCCGCCTGGAGGAACAGGGGAAGGAAGGCCGACAGGGCGAGGAACTTGCCCGTGCGGCTGTGGAGGGCGTGGATGCGCCGGAGCAGCAGGGCGGCAAAGAGGACGATCAGCCCGGCGGCGGCCCAGAACACCCACCGGCCCAGGCCCTGGGCGGCCTCCGCCAGCAGGAGCTCCGGGGAGGAGCCTACAAAAAGGGAGGGCAATTCCCCCATGCGCAGTCGCTCGTAAAACAGGTCGGGCCCCAGGAAAGCGTCTATGCGCCGAGCGGCGTGCTCCAGGTGCCGCAGGAAGTACAAGGGGATGGCCAGAGCGGGCCCCAGGGCGGCCAGCAGATTCCACCGTCGCTTTCCCCGGAACCAGCCCAGCCCCACGGCCGCCAGAAGTACCAGCAGCATACTGGCCAGGGTAACCAGATAGCCGGTACTGCTGACAGCGACAAAGGCCCAGATAGGGAGTGGAAGCGCGAGTCCGCCGCAGAGGAGAACCGCCCGTGTGCCGCGCCCCCGCAGGGAGACCACCAGGGCGGCGTAGGGGACGGGGAGGAGCAGCGTGGGGTAGAGCATGAGATAGTAGGTGAAGTAGGGCCAGCCAAATGGCAGACCCCACAGGGGGGCCAGAGAGAAAAGGAGCAGCGCCGCCGCCGGCACCCATTTCCGCCGCAGAAGGAGGGTGTAGTCGGAAAACCAGAGACCGGCCAGCACTCCGGCGGCCAGCAGCAGGCCCAAAACCTGCCGCCGGAAGTAGAAGACGTCCTTGGCGTCCCCCATGAGCCCGGCGGCGAAGAGCTGGAGCAGCACGCCCGCGGCAAAGAGGGCCGCCACAGTGATCGCCAGCCCCCAGCGGTTCTGGGGGCGGTGAAGGCGGTCCAGCTCCCGGCCCACCGCCTCCGGCTCTCCCATCTCGGCCACCGCGCCGGCCAGGGCCTCTTCCGGGCTCCGGCCCTCCGCCTCAAAGGCGGCGGCCTGATCGGCAATATGGTCGGACAGCTCCCGCAGGAGAAGCCGCCGGGCCCGCCGCCAGCGGATCTGGCCGCCCACCGTCTCCAGATATTCGTTCACGCACTCACGCGCCACAGGGATTCCCCCCCCTCCAGCACGCCGCGCACCGCGTCGGCGTAGGCGTACCAGCCCGCCTGCTGTTCAGCCAGGGCGGCCCGGCCGTCCCGGGTGATGGCGTAATAGCGCCGGGTGCGGCCATTGGCAACCCCGTCGCTGGAGGTTACCCAGCCCTGGGCCTCCAGGGAGTGGAGCAGGGGATAGAGGGTACCCGCCTTGAGGCGGAACACCTCGTTGGAGCGCGTCCGCAGGGCCTCGATCATCTCATAGCCGTACATGTCCCGGCCCTCCAGCAAGGCCAGCAGCAGCATGCCCATGCCGCCCGGAGCGGTGCGGTCATTTGCCATATTCCTCACCTCATAGATAGATTATCTATGTATAGTATAGATAGATTGTCTACCTATGTCAAGGAAATCTTCAATAGAGCTGGGATGGGCGTCCGGAGCCGCAGGCAAAAAGCAGCCCCCTCCGACCGGAGGGGGCTGTGCCACTGCTTCAGGAGAGGAGGTTGACCACCACCATCACTGCGCCCAGGATGGTGAGCACCACGCCGGTGACCCGGTTAAGGGCCTTGGCGGAAGCCCGGTTAGCAAAGACGGCGGCAATTCTGGCGCCCAGAAGCGTGACCACCACACACACCGTCAGGGCAAATACATCCAGCCCGCCGCCGATGGCCACGTGGGAGACCGCGCCGGTGAAAGCGGTGAAGGTCATGATGAACACACTGGTACCCACGGCAGTCTTGAGTTCATAGCCCAGCACGGAGGTGAGCACCAGAAGCATCATCATGCCGCCGCCAGCGCCGATAAAGCCGCAGATGAAGCCCACCACGCTGCCGCAGGCCAGGGACTCCGCGATGCGGCGCCCGCGGCTCTTATGGGCGGAGCTCTCCTTGGTGGTCATCACGGGACGCACAATGAATTTGATGCCCAACAGCAGGGTCATGAACACGGAGAAGCCGCCCATGGTGGCGTTGGGCACCAGGGAGGCGGCCCAGCTCCCGATCAGGGTGAATACCAGCACCGCCGCCAGCATGACCAGCCCATTGCGGATATCCAGATTCCTGTTTTTGCCATAGGTATAGGCCGAGGCCGCTGAGGCCAGCACGTCGGAGGCCAGAGAGATGGCCACCGCCTGATAGGCAGGAAAGCCCAGGAAGGTGATGAGCATGGGGGAGATGACGGCGGCGGCGGACAGGCCCGCCAGGCCGGTTCCGATGCCGGCCCCCAGGCCGGCGACGACGCAGACGATGAACTTGACGAGCATGACTTGGCCTCCTTTGTATACCTAATTTATTATAATGCGAAATATTATGTTGTCAAGAATTCCTTTACAGGCCGGCGTCCGCTGCCGTATAATGGGAGCAGCAAGGAAGTGAGCCGACATGAAAACTGGAATCGTTCTGGAGGGCGGCGCGGTGCGCACCATTTTCTCCACCGGCGTCTGCGACGCCCTGCTGACGCGGGATCTGCTGCCGGATTATGTCATCGGCGTCTCAGCCGGGATTGCCTATGGCGTCAGCTATGTGTCCAAGCAGAGCCGCCGCAACCTGGACATTATGGTAAACTACATCAACGACAAGCGGTATATGGGCTTCGGCAACCTGCTCCGGCGGGACAACCGGGCCTATTTTGGCCTGGATTTCGTCTTTGGTACCATACCAAACGAGTTGATTCCCTTCGACTATGACACGTTTGCCGCTTATCCCGGCGAGGTGGAGGCGGTAGTCACTAACATGGACACTGGAAAGGCGGAGTATTTTCCGGTGGAGCGCCGGGATGACCGGTTTAAGCTATTGCAGGCCACCTGCGCCCTGCCGTTCCTCTTCCCTGTTTTCGATATCCAGGGTAAGCCGTGTATGGACGGCGGAGCGGCCGACTCTATCCCCTATGAGCGGGCGCTGGAGAGGGGGTGCGAGCGGGTGATCGTGGTGCTGACCCGGGAGCGGAGCTACGTCCGGCGGCCGGAAAAGCTCCAGCCCCTCATCGACGCGGCCTACCGGAAGTACCCCAGGTTCTGCGATACCATGCGCCGCCGGGCGGACGCCTACAACACCTCCCGGGAGCGGCTGTTTCAGCTTGAGAGGGAGGGGCGGGCCCTCCTGTTCGCCCCCCACAGCACGGAGGGCTTTCACCGCACCGAAAAGGACGTGGAGAAGATTCGGGCGCTGTGGAAGGACGGCTATGACGAGGGCATGGAGCGGCTGGACGAGGTGCAGGCCTTCCTGAGCGGCTCCTGAGCTTACAAGAAGCGGCGGGCGGCGCATCTGCGCCGCCCGCTATGGATTTTCCAGCGCCGCCCGCTGGGCCAGGAGCAGCCCGATGGCGTCCCCCAGCATGGTGAAGAAGGCGCCGAGCACCGCTGCCTGGGCGTCGCTCTTCCCCGCGGTGAGCTGGATGGCGGCCAGTGCGGCGATGGCCAGCAGCGCCTCGCCGGACGGCCCGGAGCTCGCCTGCATCCCACCACCCCCTGAATCAGCATATGGGCAGCGGGGCCGCCCTGTGCGGGAAATGCGCAATATCATGCAAGAAACAGGCGGCGGGACGTGCTATACTGCTTCCATCTCAGACAGAGGAGTGCCCTATGGAACAGGAATTGCGACGCGTGTACTACGATCCGGAGCTGGGAGTGGAGGCATGTCTCTTTCGGGGCATCGACCAGGGCTTTCCGGAGCATTTTCACACCTATTATGTCATTGGGACCATGGATCGGGGGAGCCGGGAGGTGACCATCGCGGGGGAGACCCGCCGCCTTGCCCCCGGTGAGCTGGTATTCTTTCAGCCCGGCGAGCCCCATGCCTGCCGTCCGGTGGGGGAGGAGCGCCTGGACTGGCGGGGGCTCCACGTGCCGCAGGAGGTCATGGAGCGGGCCGCTGAAGCCGTCACCGGCCGCCGGTTTGCCCCCCATTTCACGCCCCCAGTGCTGCCCGGGAGCGAACTGACCAGTCTGTTCCGGGAGGTATGGGAGCTGGCGGCGGGGGAGCAGGGGGAGCTCCGCCGGGAGGAGGCCTTTCTCCTGCTGGTGGGCCGCCTGCTGGAGCGATGCGGCGGCTGTCCCCGGCCGCCGGAGGAGGTTCGGCCTGAGGTGCGGGCGGTGTGTGACTATCTGGAGGCCCACTGTGACCGGCGCATCACGCTGGAGCAGCTCTCCGCCCTGGCGGGGCTGAGCAAGTACCACCTTCTGCGCTGCTTCACCCGCCAGAAGGGGATCACCCCCTACCGCTATCTGGAAACGGTGCGGGTGAACCGGGCCAGGGCCCTGCTGGAGCAGGGGGCCGCCCCGCTGGACGCGGCCCTGCGGGCGGGCTTTGCCGATCAGAGCCACTTCAACCACTTTTTCAAGATCCTGACCGGACTCACCCCCAGCCAGTACCGGGCCGTGTTTGCGGCGGAACGGGGGGAGCCGTGAGCCGGGCGGGCCTGACGGGGCACGCCGCGGCCCTGCTGACCATCTTCCTCTGGGGCACCACCTTTATCTCCACGAAGGTGCTCCTGACCGGCCTGCGGCCCGTGGAGGTGCTGTTCCTCCGCTTCGCCCTGGGCTTTGTGGCCCTCTGCCTGCTGTACCCCCGGCGGCTCCGGTTGGCCGGGCGGCGGCAGGAGCTGTGGTTCGCGGCGGCGGGCCTGTGCGGCGTCACCCTCTATTTCCTGCTGGAGAACATCGCCCTGACCTGCACGCTGGCCTCCAATGTGGGGGTGCTGGTGTCCGTCAGTCCGATGCTGACCGCCCTGCTCTCCCACTTCCTCCTGCGGCGGGAGCGGCTGCGTCCCCTCTTTTTCGCGGGGCTGGCCGTGGCCCTGGCCGGGGTGGCGATGGTGTCGTATAACGGCGCCGCCGTGCTGGAGCTGAACCCCGGAGGCGATCTCCTGGCCCTGCTGGCGGCCGCCGCCTGGTCAGCCTACTCCCTGCTGACCCGTAAGCTCTCCGCCTTCGACTACCCGGTGGTGCAGACCACCCGCCGCACCTTCGCCTGGGGCCTGCTGTTCCTGCTGCCCGTCCTGCCGGTGCTGGGCTTCCGGCCCGGGCTCGGGACTCTGACGGAGCCGGTTTACCTGCTCAACCTGCTCTATCTGGGGCTGGGGGCCTCCGCCCTGTGCTTTGTCACCTGGGGCTTTGCCGTGGGGCGGCTGGGGGCGGTCAGAACCAGCGCCTACATCTACCTGGTGCCGGTGGTGACTCTGGTCACCTCCGCGCTGGTGCTGGGTGAGCCGGTGACGCCCCTCTCGCTGGGGGGCGCGGTGCTGACGGTGGCCGGACTGGCACTGTCGGAGTGGGAGCCGCGAAAGGAGGGGAGCAAGGGCGGAGTGGAGTGAGCTCAAGTGCGCCCTGGTGCCGGACGAGAGGCCGCCTGTTTGCAAGCGGATCAACCGCCCCGCTGGCAGCCTGCCCCTGTTCCAATAAGACAAAAAAGAGGATTCCGCCGGGCGGAATCCTCTTTTTCATGCGCGGCTCAGCCGGCGCTCCAGATGGGCCAGGAAGGCGGCGGGCTCCCGGTTGAGCACCAGCTCCTCGGGAAAATCCAGCTCGTCCAGCAGGGCCTGGGCATACTGGTGGCCGCCCACGGCGGAGACGAAGTGGGCGTCGCTGCCCACCACCACGGGCACGCCCTCCCGCCGGCAGTGCTTCAGCATCTCCGTCACGTTGGCGGTGGAGTTTTCCCGGGAACAGGCGGGGGAGAGGGAGGTGTTGTTGACCTCCAGAAGCACGCCGCGCTCCCCGGCGGCCCGCACCAGCGCCGGATAGTCCAGGGGGTAGCGGCCGTCGTCCGGGTGTCCCAGGATACAGATTTTGGGGCAGTTGTCCATGGCGCGGACCATGGCTGCCGTATTCTCCTCCGGTCCGCCGCCCTGGGGCATGCACCAGATATGCTGGCTGGCGATGGCCATGTCCAGATTGTTCAGCAGCTTGGGGGAGAGATCCACCGTGCCGTCAAAGTCCATCACGTTGAGCTCCGCGCCCATCATGACCCGTACGCCGTAGATCTCCCGGTCGATGACCCGGAAGTTGAGAAAGTAGTCCTTGTGGGTGGTTAGCTCCATGCCGGGGGCGTGGTCGGTGATGCAGATGAGCTCCAGCCCCCGGTCGGCCGCCGCCCGCACCATCTCCAGCAGGGTGCAGTAGGCGTGCCCGCTGGCCAAGGTATGGGTGTGGCTGTCCAGTCGAAATTCCATACGTTCACTCCTTTTTTCCCATCTATCATACCCAAAATGATGGAAAAAGGCAAGGGGCCGGACAGAAGCCTGGCCCCTTGCGCGTCAGATACCGTTTCCACCGTTCCACTTCCAGTCCCGGATTTCGGGCATGTCCTGGCCGTGGGCGGTGATATACTCCTTGTGCTCCACCAGCTTGTCCTTCATGAGCTGAATGAGGAAGGCCCCCCGGTTGCCCAATTGGGGCAGCCGCTTTACCGTGTCGATGACCAGATTGAAGCGGTCAATGCGGTTGAGCACCCGCATGTCGAAGGGGGTGGTGATGGTGCCCTCCTCCCGGTAGCCAAGCACGTGGATGTTCTTGTTGTGCCGGCGGTAGGTCAGCTCGTGCACCAGGGAGGGGTAGCCGTGGAAGGCGAAGATGATGGGCTTGTCCCGGGTAAAGATCACGTCGTAATCCTCGTCGGTGAGCCCGTGGGGGTGGGCGGTGTGGGGCTGGAGCTTCATCAAATCCACCACATTCACCACCCGCAGCCGCACCTCGGGCAGGTGGCGGCGCAGGATGGTCACCGCTGCCAGGGTTTCCAGCGTGGGGGTGTCGCCGCAGCAGGCCAGCACCGCGTCGGGCTCCGCCCCCTGGTCATTGGAGGCCCACTGCCAGATGCCGATGCCGTGGGTACAGTGCTTGATGGCCTCGTCCATGGTGAGCCACTGGGGCCGGGGGTGCTTGGAGGCCACCATCACATTGACGTAATTCCGGCTTTTGATACAGTGGTCAAAGACGGAGAGCAGGCAGTTGGCGTCAGGGGGCAGGTAGAGCCGCACCACGTCCGCCTTCTTGTTGGCCACATGGTCCAGGAAGCCGGGGTCCTGGTGGGTGAAGCCGTTGTGATCCTGCTGCCACACGTTGGAGGACAGCACGTAGTTCAGGGAGGCGATGTCCTGCCGCCAGGGGAGCTGCCGGGCCACCTTGAGCCATTTGGCGTGCTGGCTCACCATGGAGTCCACGATGCGGATGAAAGCCTCGTAGCTGTTGAGAAAGCCGTGTCGCCCGGTGAGCAGATATCCCTCCAGCCAGCCCTGGCACATGTGCTCGGAGAGCATGCTGTCCATAATGCGCCCGTCGGCGGACAACCCCTCGTCGGTGGAGCGCAGCTCGGCGTTCCAGCGGCGGTCGCTGGCTTCAAAGGCGGCGGTGAGCTTGTTGCTCAGGGCCTCGTCGGGGGCAAAGATGCGGAAGTTGCGGGCCTTCTGGTTGAGCTTGAGCACGTCCCGGACATACTTGCCCAGCTCCGCCATGTCCTCCGCCACCGCCTCGCCGGGGGCGGGCACCTCCACCGCGTAGCGGGTGAAGGAGGGGGTGCGCAGATCCCGCAGAAGCACGCCGCCGTTGGCGTGGGGGTTGGCGCCCATGCGGCGCTCCCCCTGGGGGGCCACGGCCCGCAGGGCAGGCACCGGCGCGCCCTCGGCGTCAAAGAGCTCCTCCGGCCGGTAGCTGCGCAGCCAGCGCTCCAATACCTCCAGGTGCTCCGGATGGGCGGCGTCCACCGCCACCGGAAGCTGGTGAGCGCGGAAGGTGCCCTCGGTGGGCGCGCCGTCCACCTCCTTCGGACAGGTCCAGCCCTTGGGAGAGCGGAACACGAGCATGGGCCAGCGGGGACGGGCGGTCTCGCCGAACTCCCGGGCCCCCTGCTGAATGCGCTGAATCTCCCGCACCGCCCAGTCCAGGGCCGCGGCCATCTTCTGGTGCATCTGGGCGGGCTCGTCCCCCTCCACAAAGCGGGGGGTCCAGCCGCAGCCCTTGAAGAAGTCCTCCACCTCCTCTGATGTGATGCGGGAGAACAGGGTGGGGGAGGAAATCTTGTAGCCGTTGAGGTGGAGGATGGGGAGCACCGCCCCGTCGGTGACGGGGTTGAGGAACTTGTTGGAGTGCCAGGCAGTGGCCAGCGGGCCGGTCTCCGCCTCCCCGTCACCCACCACGCAGGCGGCGATCAGGGTCGGGTTGTCCATCACCGCGCCAAAGGCGTGGGCCAGGGAGTAGCCCAGCTCGCCCCCCTCGTTGATGGAGCCGGGGGTCTCGGGGGCGCAGTGGCTGCCGATGCCGCCGGGGAAGGAGAACTGGCGGAACAGGCGGCGCATACCCTCCTCGTCCTGGCTCACGTTGGGGTAAAACTCGCTGTAGGTTCCCTCCAGATAGGTCTGGGCCACCACCGCGTTGCCGCCGTGGCCGGGGCCGGAGACATAGATCATGTTCAACTCATGGCGTGTGATTACCCGGTTCAGGTGGGTATAGATAAAGTTTTGGCCCGGCACCGTGCCCCAGTGGCCCACCAGGGTGCGCTTGAGGTGCTCGGGGCGCAGAGGCTCCCGCAGCAGCGGGTTGTCCAGCAGGTAGAGCTGTCCGGCCGCCAGGTAGTTGGCGGCGCGCCAGTAGGCGTCCAGCTTGCGGAGCATGTCGGGGGTCAAAGGGCCCTTTTTGGACATGCGGGTGGAGGTTTTAACGATCACCTTCGTCTTTTCCTTGGGGGCTTTTGCCAATCGAATGACCTCCTTGTGTCGGCTTTTGTACTGCTTATTATAACCGATGGGACTATACTGTCAATAGAGTGGGGTCAAAATCCCTCTTAAAAGAAAAAACCGGGCCGGAAGCAGCGGCTTCCGGCCCAGTGGGGAGGGGGCATTTATTCCTCCATACCGGCCAGCCGGCCCCGTGCGGTGCGGCGGTAGAGCAGCAGGGCGGTGAGACAGGCGGCCCCCTCGGACAGGAGGAAGGCCAGCCACACCAGAGAGGGCCGGAGCGCGCCCAGCAGCAGGGCCAGCGGGAAAAGGAGCACAAGCTGGCGCAGCAGGGAAACCACCAGGCTGGAATTGGCCGCCCCCAGGGCCTGGAGGGCGGCACAGAGGATCACCGACACCCCGGCGCATACGAAGGAGAGGGCAATGAGGCGCAGGGCGGAGATACCCTCGGCCAGCACGGCGGCATCTGCGTCGAACAGACGGAGGAGAGGGCCGGGGATGGCCAGAAAAACCACGGTGCCCACGGCCATGATGGCGGCGGAGAGCACCAGGGCGAAATGGATGACCCCAGTGATGCGGCAGCGCTGCCGGGCGCCGTAGTTGAAGCTGACAATGGGGATGAGGGCGTTGTTCAGGCCGTTGACCGGCATGAAGAGGAAGGACTGAAGCTTGAAATAGGCCCCCAGAATGAACACGCCGGAGGCGGTGAACAGGGGGAGGATCAGATTCATGCCCAGATTCATTACTGTGGCCAGGGCCTGCACCAGGATGGCGGGGACGCCCACACGAAACATGGTGCGGATGATGGCGCTGTCCGGGCGGAAGCCCCGGAAGGAGAGGCGCACGATGGAGCTGCGCCGCACCATACACAGCCCCACCACCATGCCCACCACCTGGCCCAGCACGGTGGCCAGGGCAGCGCCAGCCACCTCCATCCGGGGGAAGGGGCCGATGCCGAAGATGAGCAAGGGATCCAGGATGAGGTTGATTACCGCGCCGATGCCCTGGATGACCATAGGGCCCACAGTGTTGCCGGTTGCCTGAAGGGTGCGCTCTCCGGCAAACTGCATGCAGATGCCGACGGAGGCCCCGGTGACGATGGAGAGGTATTGGATGCCGTAGTCGATCACCTGGGGCTGCCCGGGGGCGAAGAGCTCCATAAAGACGGGAGCCAGGCCCACCCCCAGGACCAGAAAGACCACCCAGCAGACCAGATAGACGAAGTAGCCGTTGGCCACTACCCGGTTGGCCTCGTCGGGCCGGCCCTCCCCCAGCCGGCGGGCCAGCAAGGCGTTGAAGCCCACGCCGGTGCCTACGCACACGGCGATCATCAGGGTCTGGATCGGGTAGACAAGCGCCAGGGCTACAAACCCGTCGGAGCTGAGCTGGGCCACGAACATGCTGTCCACCAGATTATAGAGGGCCTGGATCAGCATGGACAGCATCATGGGCCAGGCCATGTTCAGCAGCAGCCGGCGCACCGGCATGACCGCCATCTTGTTTTCCTGCAAAGCAATTCCTCCTGATCAAAAAAGACGGGTACCGAGGACGCGTCTCGATACCCGTCTGCCGCACGGCGTGGCAGCCCGTGCGGCTATAGCTGTTTGGTGTAGCGCAGATCCACGCAGGTCATGTCGTGGGGGAAGGGAATGTGCTCCTCCGTCCCGTCCCAGGCAAAGCCGTGCCGGGCGTAGAAGCGGCGGGCCCCCTCGTTCTCCCGCAGGACAAAGACGTAGCAGTTGAGGTAGTCGTCGGCCCGGAGACGGCGCAGCGCCTCCTCCATCAGCACCGAGCCGTAGCCCCGGCCGGTGCAGGCGGGGTCGGTGTAGAAGGAGATGATCTCCCCCCAGCCCCGGTAGGCCTCGCCGTGGATCACCAGCCCCTCGCTCTGGCGGGGACTGGGCCCCAGCCGCACCGGTCCGTAGGTGCAGCAGCAGACGGGAGTATCCCCGTCGCAGAGCAACAGGCCCCGGCACCGCCCGGTGGCGTAGTCCTCCCGGAAAAAGGGAATCCAGTGATCCTCGGTGATCACGTCCCTCAGGTAGTCGTCGGGCACGTGGCCGGGGTAAGCGGCGTGCCAGCCCCGGGCGTGAATGCGGCTCATGGCCGCAAAGTGTTCCTCCGTGCAGGCGTCTATGATGCGCAGTGAATTCATAAGCAGACCTCGTTTAGCGAGTGGATGAGCCGCCCGCGCCGGGTGGCGCGTACAAGCGTTTTGCCGGAGGCAAAACCTTGATGCCGGGCGAATTCAGTTCGCCCGCGCAGATAAAAAATCGGGGCCCCCGCCCGGCGGAAGCCGGGTGGGGAACTGCGGCTCATGGCCGCGAAGTGCTCTTCCGTGCAGGCGTCCACAAAGGAGAGGGCCTTACACATGAGCGGCCTCCCCAGCCTCCCGGCGCTCCGCCTCCTGCTTGGCCAGGCCCCGGGCGTTGGCCAGCATCAGCTTGATGCGGTTCTCCTGGTTGATCTTGGTGGCCCCGGGATCGTAGTCGATGGCCACGATATTGGAGAAGGGGTAGTCATCCTTGAGCTTGCGGATCATGCCCTTGCCAACGATGTGGTTGGGCAGGCAGCCGAAGGGCTGTGTGCAGACGATGTTGGGGGTGCCGGAGTGGATGAGCTCCAACATCTCGGCGGTGAGCAGCCAGCCCTCGCCCATCTTGTTGCCCTCACCCAGATAGCCCTGGATCAGGCGGCGGAGATCCTCGAAGGTGCCGGGAGCGCGGAAGCCGCCCTTCTCCATGGCGGCGATCATGGCCCGCTGGCACTTCTCCACGTAGCCCTTGAGCACTTGGCACACCTTTTTCTTCACCCACTTGCCGCCGTAGATGTTCACGTCCACCTCGCGGTTGTAGATCTTGAAGATGATGAAGTCGGTCAGGCCGGGGACCACCGGCTCGGCCCCCTCGGACAGGAGAAACTCCTCCAGGTTGTTGTTGCCCAGGGGGGAGTATTTGATGTAGATTTCCCCCACCACGCCGACCCGTACCTTGGGCTCCCCGGCCACGGGGATGGCCTTGAAGGCGGCCACAATGCGGTCAAAGTTGGCCACCATGCTCTTGAAGGAGAGGCCCTTGCCCTGGTTCATGGCCTCCAGAAGCTGAGTCTCCACGGCCTCGATGGTCTCGTCGGTCTGGCCCCGGCTGACCTCGTAGGGGCGGACCTGGTTGGCGGTCTGTACGATGATGTCGCCGTACATCATGGCGAACACCGCCTTGCGCAGGGTGTTGAGCCCCAACTTGAAGCCGGGGTTGGGCTCCAGGCCCGACAGGTTGACCGAGATGACGGGGATATAGCTCAGACCCGCCTTCTCCAGCGCTTTGCGCAGCAGATGGATGTAGTTGGAGGCCCGGCATCCGCCGCCGGTCTGGGTGATGAGCAACGCCACCTTATGCATGTCGTACTTGCCGCTCTTCACCGCGTCGATGAGCTGGCCGATGACCAGCAGGGCGGGGTAACAGGTGTCGTTGTGGACGTACTTGAGCCCCTCATCCACGATGCCCCGGTGGTTGGTGGTGAGCATCTCCACGTGGAAGCCCTCGGTCTCCAGAATCCGGGCCATCAGGCCGAAGTGCACCGGAAGCATGGTGGGGAAGAGGATGGTGTACTCCTCCTTCATCTCCTTGGTGAACAGCAGCCGTCCGTTTTCGTCGTATACTAATTCTGCCATAACGGGTGTTCCTTTCGCTTGCAATGGGAGCGCCGCGCGCTCAAAGGGAATTGGCCCCCACCGACTCGCGGGCCGGCGGCGAGCTGGCCGTCAATGACGGCATCAAACTCCTGTTGTGCTATAAAAAGTCGGGATGGTCAGCCCCGGGCATCCTGCGCCTGGCGGGCCTCCATGGCGGCCATCAGGGAGCGGATGCGGATCTTGACCGCCCCCAGATTGCTGATGTCGTCGATTTTGAGCTGGGTGTAGAGCTTTCCGCCCTTTTCAAGGATGTCCCGCAGCTCGTCGGTGGTGATGGCGTCGGTGCCGCAGCCGAAGGAGACCAGCTGCACCACCTGCATGTCGGGCTGGGTGCATACATAGCGTGCGGCGTTATACATACGGCTCTGGAAGGTCCACTGGTTGAGCACCTTCCGGGGGGCATAGCCCTCCAGATAGCTCAGAGCGTCCTCGGTGACCAGCACGAAACCGAAAGAGGTGATCAGATCGTTGATGCCGTGGTTGATCTCCGGATCGATGTGGTAGGGCCGGCCGCAGGCCACGAGGATGGGCATGTGGTGGTCCCGGGCGTGGCGGATGTACTTCATGCCGGTCTCCCGCACGTCGTGGACATAGGCGTCGTAGGCCGCGTAGGCCGCCTTGGCCGCCGCCGCGGTCTCCCGCCTGGGAATGCTGAAATGCTCCTCCATGAGCTGGGCGATGCGCTTTTCAAAGTCCTTGTGCCGCCACAGGCCCACGTAGGGGTTGAGGAATTTGGTCTGCTTGAGCAGGGGAACGTTGGCGGCCAGCAGCTCGGGGTAGTAGGCCACCACCGGGCAGTTGTAGTGGTTGTCGCCGATGCCCTCGTCGTTGTTATAGGACATGCAGGGGTACCAGATGGCGTCCACGCCCTCCTCCACCAGGGCCTCCACATGGCCGTGGAGCAGCTTTGCGGGGTAGCACACGGTGTCGGACGGGATGGTGTGCTGGCCCTTGAGGTAGAGCTTGCGGGAGGACTCGGGGGAGAGCACCACCTCGAAGTTGAGGCGGGTAAAGAACTCGAACCAGAAGGGCAGGTTTTCATACATGTTCAGCCCGAAGGGGATGCCCATGCGGCCCCGGACGCCGGAGCCGTTCCCCTTGCCCTGGAGGGCGCGGAGCTTCTTGTACTTGTAGGTCATCAGATCGGGGTTCTCCACCTTTGCCTTGCCCAGGGGGCGGGAGCAGCGGTTGCCCGAGATGAAGCGCCGCCCGCCGTCAAAGGTGTTGACGGTGAGGGAGCAGTGGTTGGTGCACAGGTTGCAGGTGGTGGGCTTGGCGGTGTGGGAGAAGGACTGTAGAGCCTCCTCGCTCAGCAGCGCGCTCTTCTCCAGGTGCAGATCCCTGGCGTAGAGGGCCGCGCCGAAGGCGCCCATGATGCCCGAGATGGTGGGCCGGGTGACGTTGCGGCCCAGCTCCTGCTCGAAGGCCCGGAGCACCGCGTCGTTGTGGAAGGTGCCGCCCTGCACCACGATGTGCTGGCCCAGATCGTCGGCGTTGGCGGCCCGGATGACCTTGTAGACCGCGTTCTTGACGATGGAGATGGACAATCCCGCGGAGATGTCCTCCACGCTGGCCCCGTCCTTCTGGGCCTGCTTGACGCTGGAGTTCATGAATACGGTGCAGCGGGACCCCAGGTTGACCGGGTGCTTGGCCAGCAGGCCCAGCTTGGCAAAGTCGGCGATGGTGTAGCCCAGGGCCTTGGCAAAGGTCTCGATGAAGGAGCCGCAGCCGGAGGAGCAGGCCTCGTTGAGCATGATGGAGTCCACCGCGCCGTTGCGGATTTTGAAGCACTTCATGTCCTGGCCGCCGATGTCGATGATGAAGTCCACGTCGGGGTTGAAGTGGCGGGCGGCGCTGTAGTGGGCCACCGTCTCCACCAGCCCGGCGTCGCAGGAGAAGGCGTTTTTGATGAGATCCTCGCCGTAGCCGGTGACGGCCGCGCCCTTGATGGTGATGCGGCTGCCGCACAGCTTGTAGATCTCCCGGAGCTGCTCCAGCACGATGGCCACCGGATTGCCCAGGTTGGAGTGGTAGTAGGTGTAGAGCAGGCCGCCGTCGGCGGTAATCAGCGCGATTTTGGTGGTGGTGGAACCGGCGTCGATGCCCAGCCAGGCGGCGCCGGTGTAGGTGTGTATGTCCACCTCGGGGGGGTGCATGGCGTTGTGACGGGTCAGGAAGGCGTCGTACTCCTCCTGGCTGTCAAAGAGGGGGGGCATGGTGTCCACCAGGCCCACGCTGTCCACGCTCTTCTCCAGCCGGTCCAGCACCTCGTCAAAGGAGCGCTCGCCGTAGTCGGAGGAGCACAGGGCCGCGCCCATGGCGGCAAAGCAGTCGCCGTCCTCGGGGAACACGGCGTGGTCGGCGTCCAGCTTCAGGGTCTCCACGAAGCGCTGCCGCAGGCCCATGAGGAAGTGGAGGGGGCCGCCCAGGAAGACGATCTTGCCCTTGAGCTCCCGGCCCTGGGTGAGGCCGGCCACCGTCTGATCCACCACGGCCTGGAAGATAGAGGCCGCCACGTCCTCCTTCCGGCCGCCCTGGTTGAGGATGGGCTGGATGTCGCTCTTGGCAAAGACGCCGCAGCGGGAGGCGATGGGGTAGATCTTCTCGTGCTTCAGGCTCAGCTCGTCCAGCTCGTTCACCGTCACGTTCATGAGGGTGGCCATCTGGTCGATGAAGGCGCCGGTGCCGCCGGCGCAGGAGCCGTTCATCCGCTCCTCCAGCGCGCCGCCGAAAAAGATGATTTTGGCGTCCTCGCCGCCCAGCTCGATGACCGCGTCGGTGTCGGGTATGTACTGGTTGACGGCGGCGGCAGTGGCGTACACCTCCTGCACGAAGTCGATCTCCGCCGCCTTGGCCACGCCCAGGCCGGCCGAGCCGGTGATGACGATGCGCACCTGCCGGCCGGCGAGCCGGTCCGCCAGAGAGCGCAGAGTCTCGGCGGCCCGCTCCCGGGCCTTGGAGTAGTGCCGCTCATAGGAGCGGAACAGCAGTTTGTTTTGTTCGTCCAGCAGCACCACCTTGACAGTGGTGGAGCCAATATCAATGCCAATACGAAGGCTCATTCGGTTCACCTTATATCCTTTATCAGAATTCGTACCGTACATAATATATCAAAATTTGATTTTTTACAACCCCAAAGCGGCGAAATACAGGATGTTCCGTAGTCGGAAGGAATCTCCGTCGGATTCTGAAATGCTGTTGACAAATAATATTATACAGAATATAATATTGGTAAAATGAAAGGAGGCGGCGTCATGACCTTTCCATTGGGTGCTCCCCTGTTGGATGCCTGCGTGCTGGCGGTGCTGGAGAAGGAGGACGCCTACGGCTACAGCCTGACCCAGCGGATGAAGGAGGTGGTGGAACTGTCCGAGTCCACCCTCTATCCGGTGCTGCGGCGCTTGCAGCAGAGCGGATGCCTGACGGTGTATGACAAGCCCTTCCAGGGGCGCAACCGGAGGTACTACGCCATCACCCCGGCGGGGCGGGCCCTGCTGGCAGGGTACCGGAAGGAGTGGGCGCGCTATCGGGGGCAGATTGAGGAACTTTTGCTGGACGAAAAGGAGGAGCGGCATGAATAAGGCGGAATTCCTGGCGGGCCTGCGGGACGCGCTGGCGGGAAAGCTCCCGTCCGGGGAGCTGGAGGACGTGCTGTCCTATTATGAGGAGTATTTCGCCGACGCGGGTGAGGAGCATGAGGCGGAGGCGGCCGAGGGGCTGGGTTCCCCCGCCTCCGTGGCGGCCCAGGTGCTGGAGGGGCGGACGGGGCAGGCGCCCTCCGCAGCGTCTGCCGAAAGGCGGCCGAGGCGGCTTTGGCCCGTCGTACTCGGCATCTGCGCCGCCGCGCTTCTGCTCCTGGGCGTGGGCATCAGGCTGGTATTTCTGGCCCAACGGATGCCCGACGCACCGGCGGCAGGGGAACGGCAGCCGGTTGCGGCAGGACAGGAGCCTGTGGTGGTGGAGCAGGACCCGGTTTCCACACCGCCGGAAAACAAGCTGGAGCTGGAGCCCTTTACCGCGTTGGACATCGATGTGGGCATTGGTGATATCCGCATGGAGGAGGGGGACGGCTGGTATCTGAGTCTGACCAGCGGTGGCCAAGACGGAGACGGCACACCTTACCTGCTGAACCACAGCCAGAGCGGTGACACGCTGGAGATCTGGAGCACACCGGAGAATATATCGGGTGACGGTAGCCCGAAGGGCGAGGTGGTGCTCACCGTCCCGGAGGGAACGGTGCTCAATCGGGCGGAGATCTCCATAGGTGTGGGCGCGCTGGACTGGAGCGGCTGCGCCGTGGAGGGCCTGCTGCGGGCCGAGAGCGGCGTGGGCGGGCTGGATGTGACGGCTCCGGTGGGGGAGGCCGAGCTGATCTCCGGTGTGGGCGACGTGGCCCTGAGAGCGGCGGGAAGCGGGGCGGACTACGCCTACCAGTTGACCACGGGCACCGGCGAACTTCAGGTGGACGGGGAGAAAGCGGGCCCCTTCTTCGCGTCCGGCGGCGCGGGGGACAGGGCACTGACGCTCTCCAGCGGCACGGGGGACGTGTGCCTGGACTTTACAGACGAATAGCCCTTTCATGGAATTTTAATGTTTTTTACGGTTGCGGATTAAGAAAAACGTGTTATGATCTCTCCAGACTCGAACGAGAGGACGGAGCATATGACACGAGAGGAGTATCTGGCCCAGTTGCGGGCCCTGCTCACGGGGCGGACGCCGCCCGACGAGCTGGAGCGCATTCTGGCCTACTACACGGAATACTTTGACGAGGCGGGCCCCCAGGGGGAGGGACGGGTGATCCGGGAACTGGGCACCCCGGCCGAGCTGGTGGGCCGCGTCCTGGGAGCACAGCGGAGCCGGACGGTTCCGGCGGAGCGGGATTGCCCGCCGGAGGGCGCCGCCCGGGAGCGGCACGGCCTGGGTACACTGTGGAAGGTGCTGCTGGCCATCTGCGCCGCCCCCATCGCCATCCCGCTGATCCTCGTGGTGGTGGCGATGGTATTGGGCCTTGTCGTCCTGATCCTCGCCCTGGTGGCCGGAGTGGCCGTGGGCGGGGTGGTGGCCATCGGGGCGGGGGTCTTTACCGCCTGCGCGGGCTTTTCAGTGCTGTTCAGCGCGGGCCTGCCCACCATGATGTTCTTCTGCGGCGTCGGCCTGCTGTCCAGCGGCGTGGGGCTGCTCCTTATCGCGGGCAGCTTCCTGCTGGCCGGGCTGTGCTTCCGCGGCATGGCGGCGCTGCTGGGCCGCTGGCTGAATCGAAGGGAGGTGCGGGCATGAACATGCCGGCAAAGGTATGCCTGGGGGCTGGTGCCTTCCTGGTCATGTCGGGGGGGCTGCTGGCCATCACGGGCTTTGCCATGGGGGCACAGACCCACCTGGATCTCGACTGGGGCAGGGCACATAAAAGCGAAACGCCGGTGGATACCGGCGCTCCCCATGTGGAGGAGGGGACGGCGCTGCCGGCCTTCTCCCGGCTGGACGTGGATGTGAGCATTGGGGACGTGACCGTGGAGTACGGCGGGGATTACGGAATTTCCCTGACCAGTTGGGGCGGAATTCAGTTGGAGTATGAGCTGGACGGGGATACCCTCAAGGTACGCAGCGGGTCGGGTGCCTGGGAGCTGTCTGACTGGGAGCACGAGGTCGCGGCGGTGATCACGCTGCCCGAGGGGGTTGCCCTGGAGTCGGCGGACATCCGCACCGCTCTGGGAGATGTGACGATCACGGGGGTGACCGCCGGGACCCTGGCTGCGGGGAGTGAAATGGGCTCCCTGGCGCTCTATGGCGTGGAGGCGGCGGATGCCGCGCTCGCGGTTTCCATGGGCGATCTGACGGCGGAGGGCCTGACCACCCGCAGCTCTTGCACCGTGGAGAATGCTATGGGCGACGTCTATCTGGATGGGAATTTCCGGGGGAATACGGAGTGCACCCTGTCCATGGGGGATCTGGAGCTGTATACCGGAGAACCCATCGACGACTACGGCCTGGACATGCACCTGTCCATGGGAGAGCTGACCCTGAACGGCTCGGAACAGCGCCCGGTCATGACCAGCCCCGGCGGCCCTCATTCCTTGAAGGTGACCAGTGATATGGGGGATGTGCGGGTGGAATTCGGCGGATAGCGCTCTCTGTTTCAAAACGCGGCCCCGCCCTTGCGGCGGGGCCGCGTTTCTGCTATAGTAGAAAGAACGCGAAAGGAGGGAGTGGGGCAGAATGGAACCGCTGCAGCCGCATCAGAGCCGGTGGTACCGGCGCACCGATCCCCAGGGGCGGGCCTTGCTGGCCCTGCTGCTTCCCCTGGCCGGGGTCTACCTGTGCCAACTGGTCACCCTCCAGGAGCCGGCGGCGGCGTGGGCGTGGATGGGGAGCCACGCCGGTGCGGCGGGGTACACCTATCTGGTGCTGCTGCTGGCCCAGCTCCTGGTGACCACCCTGACCGACAGCCTGCTCTGCGGCCAGCTCCTCACCCTCCTGCCCTGCCTGCTGCTGTCCGTCGCCAGCCATCTGAAGCAGACGGTCAACGGTGTCCCACTGCTGGTCAGCGACCTGGCCATGGCGGGGCAGGCGGGGCAGGTGGCGGGTTTCCTCCGCCCCGGCATGGAGCTGGGGGAGGGCACCTGGGGGGGCATAGCCCTGGCGGCGCTTCTGTTCCTGGCGGCCTTTGTCTGGTCCCGCCCGGCCCGGCCCCTGGACGGCCGGCGGCGGCTGGGCGTGCTGGGACTTCTGGCCGCCCTGCTGGCCTGGGTACTGCTGAGTCCGGCCTCCGCCGTGCTGCTGGCCGGGGAGGAGGGGGAGGGCCAGTCTATGCGCAACGACCGGCTGGGCCTTCTGGCCGGGCTTTACAGCGCCGCCCGGGAGAGCGCCATGGCCGAGCCGGACAGCTACAGCGAGGACGGCATGAACCGCATCCTGCTCCAGCTCCGGGCGGAGGCAGAGCAGCCGGCGGAGCCGGCGGTCAAGCCCAATGTGGTGCTGGTGGTGTCGGAGAGCTTCTTTGACCCCACCCGCCTGCCGGGCGTGTCCTTTTCCGCCGACCCGGTGCCCAGCTTCCACGCCCTGGCGGAGGCGTTCCCCAGCGGCGTCTTCCTGTCCAACACCTACGCCGGGGGTACCGGCAACGTGGAGATGGAACTGTTCACCGGCATCCCTTCCGCCTTCCTGGGGGCGGGGGAGTCCCTCACCGGCCTGGGCGATACGTCGGCCTACCGCCGTGTGCCTTCGCTGGCCCGGGTATTCGGGGCGGCGGGGTATGAGACCCTCTTTGTCCACTCCTACAACGACGAGCTCTATGACCGGGCACGCAATATCCCCGCCCTGGGCTTTGACCAGATCATTTATCAGGACGACTTCCTTGTGGACAAGACTTATGCCGGGGGCTATGTCTCCGACGACACCCTGGCCGACGAGCTGATTGCCCGCTTCGAGGCCAAGGGGGACGGCCCGGTGTTTCTCTACGGCCTGACCATGGAAAATCACCAGCCCTACTTCGGCGGCAAGTTTAACACCCCGGCGCCGGTGGCGGCGTCGGCGGACAACCTGAGCGGGGAGGAGGCGGGGGTGCTGGACGCTCTGGTTCACGGCCTGACCGACGCGGACGCCGCCCTGGGCAAGCTGACAGACTACTTCGCCCAGGCAGAGGAGCCCACTATCCTGGTCTTTCTGGGGGATCATCTGCCGGGACTGTCACTGGGCGGGGACGATACGCTCTATACCCGCCTCGGCTATGCGTCCTCGGCGGATACCGGAAGCTGGGACGCGGAGGAGCTCAAGCGGATGCACAGCACCGACTTCCTGGTGTGGAACAACTTTGGGGCGGAACTGGAGGCGCCGGCGGAGGTGAGCTGTACCGGCCTGGGGACGTATCTGCTGGGGTGGGCGGGGCTGCCCAAGCCCCTGTATTTCCAGTGGGTGTCCGCCGCTATGGAGGAGATGACCCTCTACCGGGAGCGGCTTTTCGTAGCCGCCGACGGCACCCCCTCCCACACGCCTCCAGAGAATTGCGAACCCCTGGTGGCGGCGTGGCGCAACATCGTTTATGACATGCTCTACGGGGAACAGTACATTACCGGCCAGCTCACCGAACAGACGGGGCTTTCATAAGATTTTAATCTCTCTTTCAGAACGGTTAAAGCTGGGGCTGCTATTCTTTGGACAGAATATGAGAGGGGGCAGAATCCATGAAAAAGCGGCTGCTTCCCTGTCTGGCCGTGCTGTTTCTGCTGCTGACGGCCTGCGGGGTGGGGCACATGGGGGTGCATGCCCTGGAGGATATCACCGATGCGGATATCGTGGCAAACGAGATGGGATATTCGGCGGTTCTCTGGCAGAGCTACAGCGATACCTTCTCCTGCGAGGCGAGCTGGGAGAGCTTCCGCGGGGTGGAGTACCTCTGGACCCTGCCGGGAAACGAAGCGCGGACGGTGCACGTGACCTATGCCGAGCAGGAGTGCGGCGACTACCGGGTGGTGCTGGTACTGCCCGACGACACTGTGGTGGAGCTGGAGGAGGGGGAGAACACGGTGGAGGTGCCGGAGGGGAGCACCTGGATGGCCGTGGCCGCCGCCGGGGGCGGTGGGGCCTTCACCGCCCAATGGGAATCATAAATACCCCTAAAAAAGCCGCCCGCCGCATAATCGCGGCCTATTCAATAAAGATGCTTGTACGAGACAAAACCAGCGGGTAAAACATCAAATAAGAGACAATAATAAATAAAAACAGGCGGTATCCCATGTAGTCCCATGGGATACCGCCTGTTCCTTTTTGTTCCATCGTAGTAGCGGTAAATTTGGGTAAAACCGTCCTTTATACCTCCCGGGGCGCTTTACCGGAAGACCCAAAAGTCCTTGTGGCTCTAGCATCTTCCTCTCTGCGCTCCTCGATGGCCTCTTTCAGTAACATGTCCTTGACCTTCATGAGGCGGATGGTGTTGGCGCGCTCGTTCTCGTCCAGCTTCATGGTGATATACTGGATGGCCTCCTCCATTTGGGGGATCTTTACATACTCCAGGGCGTTGACCCGGCGGCGGGTCTTCTCGATCTCCTCGGCCAGGAGCTGGGAGGTCTTTTCGATCTCCGCCAGGCGG
>Ga0129317_1000215_pt1 | contig 70737 bp, 65 predicted proteins | sample Cm1ome_FD_94430 | JGI IMG/M metagenome (GOLD analysis project Ga0129317, IMG submission 94430) | Eastern black-and-white colobus group fecal microbial communities from Wisconsin, USA - Cm1105 metagenome | ecosystem: Host-associated > Mammals > Digestive system > Large intestine > Fecal | place...
TACTCGTCATATCTTATTATACCATGGATTGCGGACTCTTCGGAGTCCGTTTTCTGTTTTAGAGCATAAAAACGGAGCTGTTGCTCCAGTAGATTATTCATCTACTTTTGCAACAGCCCCTTTAAGAAGATGTATCACGCCTTCCACAGGCTGTGGAGGTTGCAGTAGGCGTAGACTGCCTCGACCTTGTCGCCCTCGCAGAGCGCAAAGCAGACCTCCGGCTTCTCGCCCGGATGCAGTTCCTTGCGCTGGTTGCCCTGTTTGGTGTGGAGGGACACCCACTCGATGTAGTGCTCCGGCAGCATGGGATGCTCCACAGAGCCGACTTTGACGTGGACGACGCCGTTTTCCACCGTCCAGACGGGGACGTGCTTTTCAACCGCCGCGTCGGTCGTGCCGGGGATGATCTCGCTCATCGGCTCACCGCAGCAGACGATGGGCACACCTGTGTCTTTGACCTTGGCGATGATGTTGCCGCAATGCTTGCAAATGTAAAACCTCTGCTCCATGATGATTCTCCTTTTTCTTTAATAGTTTTCCGCGTGAATTTCAAAGTAGCTCTGAGGATGATTGCAGGTCGGGCAGACCTCGGGGACCTTCTCGCCCACGACGATGTGACCGCAGTTGCGGCACTCCCATACCTTGACCTCGCTCTTGGCGAAGACCTGCGCCGTCTCCACATTGTGCAGCAGGGCACGGTAGCGCTCCTCGTGGTGCTTTTCGATGGCGGCGACCAGACGGAAGCGCTCGGCGAGCTCGTGGAAACCTTCCTCATCAGCAGTCTTGGCAAAGCCGTCATACATATCCGTCCACTCGTAATTCTCTCCCTCGGCGGCGGAGAGAAGATTATCAGCGGTGTCGCCGATGCCGTTCAATTCCTTGAACCAGAGCTTTGCGTGCTCTTTTTCATTCTCTGCGGTCTTGAGAAACAGCGCCGCGATCTGCTCATAGCCTTCCTTCTTGGCTTTGGAGGCAAAGTAGGTATACTTGTTGCGCGCCTCGGATTCACCGGCAAAGGCCGTCATCAAGTTCTTTTCGGTCTGGGTGCCTGCGTACTTCGTTTCTTTCATGGTCGATGCTCCTTTCAGTTTTTCTGCTTTTATTGTAGCAAATCTATGATTTTTTTCTGTGACAAAGTCACATTTCTTTCTATTTTAGACAGTTTAGGCCTTCTGTATCCCGCAGTGTAATTGCACCGCGCTTCAACTCCACCAATCCGTCCTCTGAGAAGTTTTTGAGCATTCGTGCCACTGCCTCCCGCGCCGAGCTGATGTGCTGGGCAATCTGCTCATGGGTCATGCGTATCGTATCAGAGTCGGTACGCTCCGCTTCGGCAAGGAGAAATTCTGCCAGCCGCCGATCCAATCCCTTGAACATGATCTGCTGCATCGCCCACATCACATCAGAAAACCGTTTCGTTGCCAACTCATAGAGGAAGCAGCGGACATATAGATTTTTCTCCTTGAGCGCAGCAATGACATTTGCGGGGATAATCAGAACCTCCGTATCCATTCCTGCGGTCATTTGCGTATCAAAGGTGATTTGACTGATCACGCAGGAGGCGGAAAGCACGCATAGTTCGCCCGGATACAGACGGAACAGCGTAACCCCCCGACCCTCCTCGGAGAGAAGATAGGTGCGGATCTCGCCGGAAAGGACGAACAGCATTCCGAGACATTCGTTGTCGCTGCTGTATACGAACGCCCCCTTTTCATAATGACGGACAAAGGCACTTCGGCGTAGCGTTTCCATTTCGTGTTCGGTCAAGGATGACCAGAATGGAAGCTGTGTCAGTGTGCGCTCCATATCAATGGCAGCTATGCTTGCCGCAGCCGTGGTCACCGCAGGTGTGACCTTCTTCGCCGTGCTCGTGGTCATGGTGATCACAGTGAACATTGGGGTTGTAGCCCAGATTTCCGCTGAGCAATGCGCTCACCGCCGCGTCAGCGTCTCCGCTGACACCGCCGTAGAGCTTGATGCCCGCTTCGGCCAGAGCCGCCTGTGCACCGCCGCCGATGCCTCCGCAGATCAAAGTGTCCACGCCGTTCTGCATCAGGAAGCCTGCCAGTGCGCCATGACCGCTGCCGTTGGTATCAACAACTTCCGCATGAACGATTTTGCCGTCCGCAGCTTCATAAAGCTTGAACTGTTCAGTGTGACCGAAATGCTGAAAAATTTGACCGTTTTCATAGGTAACTGCAATTTTCATAGTGGAATCTCCTTTGCAATTTTTGTTAGATTTTTCTGTGTTAGCTCTCTGCATCCGGCAGCAACGGCCGCAGCGGGCTGCCTCCTGTCCTCCGCAGATGCGGTAGTTTCCTCCGGTGATGTGCAGCGGCTTCCCGTGGACAAGACACGCTGCGATCTTGCGCCGTGCGCTTTCGTAAATCTCCTGCACGGTAGAGCGGGAAATATCCATCTGTGCGGCACACTGCTCGTGGGTTTGCCGCTCCAGGTCAACCAGCCGAATGACCTCGTACTCGTCCAGCGTCAGCAGGATCGGCTCGGTATCCTCACACCCGCTGGGGCAGAATGCATCAATCTTTGGTATTCCGCAAATCCGACGGCACCGTGGCGGTCTTGGCATGGACGCTTCCCTCCCCTTGTTTTCGGTATATACCGATTATAACGCCTTGAACAGAAAAAAGCAATATTCTTTTCAAAAGCCGCTGCATTTTCCGTCCTCATATAGATACGGGCTGATATTCGGAGTCGAAAGCAGCATGTGAGCAAAGGGCTTGGGATTATCCCAAAATCGCCGTGTGTCCGGACAGCGGCTGTGCTTGCTATTCTCTCAAATCTCAATATCCGCAGATCATGATGTCCCCGCTTTTTCGGAAGCGGGGACATTTTTCTTCTCCGATACTTAAAAAACAGCAGAGAAATGTCCGTTGTATAGTAGGGGGCTTTTTGAAAATATCGCGCAATTTTTTTCGAGCAAAAGGCGAAAACATGTCCGTGTGTTATATGGAAGGAAAATTTTTCGCGCCCCCCCATTTGCAGAAATTTTGTCCGTTGTAAAGTGAGAGGAAAACGTCCGTGAGACAAAACAGTGACACGACGCATCATTTTGTCCGTCGGAAAGTAGGAGGGGCAATTTGAAGCAAAACGCATGGCTTATCCCACCGTCCTCAAAACTTTTTCGAGAAATCTGGGACAAAACCGACCACTGATTCACTTGGTTAAGTAGAGGGAGGATCAGGAGCAAGAGAAGTTTTTTAAAAAAGGGTGCCAAGTTTTTGAGGAAAAATGTCCGTTGTATTGTGAAAGGAGTGTTTTATCATGCCAGACCGCACACGCCCCATCCGCAAAGAAATCTGCCTGAACGAGCAGGAGTTGAATCTCATCCAGCACAAGATGCGGCAGTTGGGAACACACAACTTCGGTGCGTATGCCCGGAAAATGCTGATCGACGGCTACATCATCAAGGTCGATTACACCGAGCAGAAAAAGTTAGCTGCCGCCGTCAGCCGTGTCGCCTCGAACGTCAACCAGCTTTGCCGCCGCATCAACAGCACCGGGCATTGCTACGAGGACGATGTTGCCGAGCTGAAAGCGCGGCAAGCCGAGATCTGGGAACTGCTGAAAGCGCGGCAAAAGGACGAGCTTTGACCACAACGGGATTTTCCATGTGTGGGTTTTCCGTCACCGGTTTTTCGGACGGTGGATAAGCTGACGCTCTTGGGCGTTCCGCAACCGGATTTCAGGACGACGGTTTCCGAGACGTTCATCGGGGCTGAAATTCATCCTCTAACTAATAAGAAATAAATCAAGATACAAGAGAATCAATCTATCAATCAACACAAAAATGGACGGATTGATGGATGGGACAGGAGGTCAGATGAAAACTTTTTGTAAGCTCACGACGCAGAGCCCGGCGGCGTCCTATGTGCCGCTCCCGAGGTTTCTTCTCCAAGATGAAGCCCTGTGGGACCTCAGCAACGATGCAAAGGTGCTCTACGCGCTGCTGCTGGACAGGGCAAGCATTTCCCGGCAGAACGGCTACGTCGAGCCGGACGGCACGATCCGGCTGTACTTCACCTTGGAACAGGCGCAAACCAAACTCCACCGCAGCCGCCAGAGCGCCACGCGGATCTTTCGGGAGCTGGAATACAGCGGCTTGATCGTTCGGCGCAAGCAAGGCTTGGGCAAGCCCGCCCTCATCACGCTGAACTACCCCTCGGACGCAAAGCTCATCGCAAAGGAGGGCGAAGATGCACAAGCTTGACCCCATCGAACGCCTGCCGGACGGCTCGCTCTTTCGCCTGACGCCGGGGCAGCTCCGCAGCGTGCGAGGACTTACGAAGCGCTGCTGCAACTTTTCAGGCGGCGACTGCCTGCTGCTGGACGGCGTTTGTCCGCAGCACATCTCTCGAAGCCTGCTTTGCCGGTGGTTTCGCCGCGCCGTGCTGCCTCAGCAGCCGAAGCTGGAACAAGCCATCCTCAGCCCCAAGAAGCTGCGCCGCTGCGCAGTCTGCGGCACGGGCATCCTCGCCCGCTCCGGCAGGGCAAAATATTGCCCGACCTGCGCCAAGGACATTCACCGACAGCAGAAGGCAAAATCCGCCCGCAAACGGCGGTCTGGTGTAGACAATTCAGGGGCGAAAAGCCCTTGAATGGCAAGCCTTCCCACACCGCAGAAGGCACATAGCAATACGATTTCCCTCGCAGCCCCCAAATTGCGTTCTATTTGTCTACATAAGCACCACGAAAGGAGACATTTCCATGGACAATATTCTCACCGTCCCCATCCACCTCAAAATGACGCTGACCGCCAGAGAAGCGGCAGAATACAGCAACATCGGCATCAACAAAATTGACAGTATGCTGAGGGCGCCCAACTGCCCCTTCGTTTTGTTCGTCGGGACAAAAAAGCTGATAAAGCGCCGGGAGTTTGAAGAGTACATCAGTCAAAAGCTGGTGATCTGACAGCAAAAGATAATTTGTAAAAACAGCTTGAGAGAAAAGAACCTATCTGCTATAATTATGTTGTTGCAGTAGGCTCTTTTCTCTCTGCGGGAAAGGAGTATACAATGGGCAAAAACTTAAAAGGCAAAGAATGCGGTAAGGGTATCTACCAAAGAAAGGACGGATTATATCACGCACGTTTTGTAGACAAAGCAGGAAAACGACATGAGAAATATTTCCAGACAATTCCCGAGGCGCGTAACTGGATCGAGCAGGCGAAATATGCCGACAAGCACGAAGATATGTTTTGTCCCTCAGACACGACGGTTGACGCATGGTTTTCATTTTGGATCGAGAACATTGTGGGCGATTTAGCACCGAATACCCTGCGAAATTATCGGGAGCGATATAAGCAGAATATCCAGCCCATCATCGGCAAAATGCTCCTTTCCGATGTGAAGCCTATGCACTGTAAAAAAGTGCTGCTTTCCATGGATGCGGATTATGCAGGGTCTACCATCCGGCAGACCTATATCACGATGGGGACCTTGCTCAAGGCTGCGAAAATGAATGATTTGATTTACAAGCACCCGATGGACGGCGTTCGCTACACAAAGCCGGTCCGAGCGCCGGACGACATTCACTTTTTGACGCGGGATGAGCAAATCAGATTTCTTGAAGTTGCGAAACGTTCCCGTAACTACAATCAATACGCGCTGATCCTTGAAACCGGCTTGCGTACCGGTGAGATGATCGGGCTGACGTGGGATGCGATTGACTTTGAAAAGCGCACGCTCACGGTCAACAAAACATTGGAGTTTCGACACGGTGAACAGTATTGGCGTGCAGGCCCTCCCAAAACGCAGCACAGCTATCGCACAATACCGTTGACAGATCGGGCCTATGAAATTCTGAAAGAAATCAAGGATAAGCGCCCTTGGCAAAAGGAATCTCCGCTGCTCTCACAAACACTGGAATATATTGACCGGCGAACGGGTGCAAGTTCCCAACTGGTCATGCGCGATCTTGTCTTTATCAACTGGCGTACCGGGGAACCGGCAAAGAACAGTTCCTATGATACCCACCTTTATAAGCTATGTGACGAAGCAGGAATTGAAAAATTCTGTATGCACGCTTTACGCCATACCTACGCCACGAGAGCGATTGAAAGCGGCGTGCAGCCCAAGGTTCTTCAAAAGTTGCTTGGTCACGCAAGTATAAAAACAACGATGGACAGATACGTCCATGTCACATCCGAATCTTTGGATCAAGCTGTGCGGCAATTCGAATCAGGCAGGGTTTCCTAACATATAAGTCCATGCGAAAATGGCGTAAAAATGGCGTAAGCCAAGCGTGCCAGATTCCGGAAGCCCTTGAAAATCAAGACTTTTTAAGGAGATAGAGAAAACTATGAAATTAGGTATCGTCGGACTGCCCAATGTGGGCAAAAGTACATTGTTTAACTCTCTGACCAAGGCGGGAGCAGAGTCTGCCAACTATCCCTTCTGTACCATCGACCCCAATGTGGGTGTGGTGGCTGTACCGGATCAGCGGCTGAAGCTGCTGGCAGATCTGTACCATTCTGCAAAAGTGACACCGGCAGTGATCGAATTTGTAGATATTGCAGGTCTGGTGAAGGGCGCTTCCAAGGGGGAAGGACTGGGGAACCAGTTTCTTGCCAATATCCGGGAAGTGGATGCCATTGTCCATGTAGTGCGCTGTTTTGAGGACACCAATGTGATCCATGTGGATGGCAGTGTGGATCCGGTGCGGGATATTGAGACCATTAACCTGGAGCTGATTTTTTCCGATCTGGAGATCCTGGAGAGAAGGATCGCGAAAACTTCCAGAGGAGCCAGAAATGACAAGGCACTGGCAAAGGAACTGGAACTGCTCAACAGCTTAAAAGCTTATCTGGAAGACGGCAAGCTGGCCATTACCTATAAGACAGAGGATGAGGAGGAGCAGGCGCTTCTGGATTCCTTTAATCTGCTTACCGCAAAGCCGGTAATTTTTGCAGCCAATGTATGCGAGGATGACCTGGCGGATGACGGAGCTTCCAATTCTTACGTTCAGGCAGTGAGAGAATATGCCAAGGAGACTGGAAGCGGTGTGTTTGTGATTTGTGCCAAGATTGAGGAAGAGATCTCAGAGCTGGAGGAAGATGAGAAAGCCATGTTCCTGGAGGAACTTGGGCTGAAAGAGTCCGGTCTGGAAAAACTGATTGCAGCCAGCTACGATCTGCTGGGATTAATGAGCTTCCTCACAGCAGGTGAGACAGAGACCAGGGCATGGACCATCCGCAAGGGGACCAAGGCGCCTCAGGCGGCAGGAAAGATCCATTCTGATTTCGAGAGAGGTTTTATCCGGGCAGAGGTAGTCAATTATCAGAACCTGTTAGACTGCGGTTCCCTGGCAGCAGCCAGAGAAAAAGGGCTGGTAGGGCTGGAAGGGAAAGACTATGTAGTTCAGGACGGAGATGTGATTCTGTTCCGCTTCAATGTGTGATCTTAGTTCCGGACAGCAGAAAAGCGGGGTTCAGTTTTTAGTATGGAAGGAGCGCTATGACAACAGACAGCATTCTGTTTCCCAACCTGGGGATCGCTTTGCCCCATGTGGGCAAGACGGTCTCCATCTTTGGATTTGAGATCGCCTATTATGGGATTGTGATTGCACTGGCTATGATGGCAGGACTTTTTCTTGCTATGTGGGCAGCCAAAAAGACAAATCAGGATCCGGATGATTATTTTAATCTTGCTATGATCGCCATTGTGGTATCCCTGATCTGTGCAAGACTGTACTACGTGATCTTTTCCTGGGATTATTATAAAGACCATCTTCTGGAGATTTTGAATTTCCGGGGAGGCGGACTGGCTATCTACGGCGGTGTGATCGGCGGTGTTGCTACCTGCATTGTGTATGGGAAAATAAAAAAAATGAATTACGCAAAGCTGATGGATACCGCCTGTTTGGGATTGATCCTGGGGCAGATCATCGGCCGATGGGGGAATTTTTTTAACCGGGAGGCCTTTGGCGGATACACGGACAGGCTTCTGGCTATGCAGCTTCCCCTGGATGCAGTTAGAGCCAATGAGGTAACCAGGGAGATGATGGATCATGTTCAGGAGATTGATGGAGTAAAATTTATTCAGGTACATCCCACCTTTCTCTATGAGTCCCTTTGGAATTTGGCGGTGCTGGCAGTGCTGCTGGTGATCACAGTAAAAGGGCTGAAAAAATTTCAGGGAGAAGTGGTGTTGTTTTATCTGCTTCTTTACGGTCTGGGCCGGATATGGATTGAGGGGCTGCGCACCGATCAGCTTTTGCTGCCGGTAACCGGGTTTCCGGTGTCTCAGGTGCTTTCAGGAGTGCTGGCGGCAGGTTCTCTGGTAATTATTCTGGTGCTGCGGCGCGGAAAGAGCCGGTGTTCTTCCGGTGATGAAAGAAGCAATGGGAAGAAACACTGATCAAAAAGGGAAAGTAAAAAGATAGAAGTAGAAAAGTGCTGTTTGACGGATCGGCCGGGAACAGTAATCAGCAAAACAATGGACGATCAGGACGTAAAAGAAGCAAGACAGCAGGGCCTCGGCAAGATGCGGAGGCAGGGGAGAAAATACCGAATAAGGGGAAGATTTACAAAAGGAGCAGACTATGGCAGGAACAGATATTGGAATTGATTTGGGAACATCCAGCATCCTGGTGTATGTCCGGGGAAAGGGCGTTGTGTTGAAGGAGCCTTCTGTGGTGGCTTACGATCGGGACAGCAATAAGATTAAAGCCATCGGAGAGGAGGCCAGGCTGATGCTGAGCCGTACTCCCGGAAATATTGTGGCAGTGCGCCCTATGAAAAACGGGATCATTTCGGATTACATGGTAACGGAGCAAATGCTCCGCTATTTTATCCAAAAAGCAGTGGGACGGCTGTCCTTCCGGAAACCAAGAGTGAGTATCTGTGTGCCCAGCAGTGTCACAGAGGTGGAGCGTAAGGCAGTGGAGGATGCCACCTATCAGGCGGGAGCAAGAGAGGTACATATGGTGGAGGAACCCATTGCAGCGGCCATCGGTTCCGGCATTGATATTTCCAGACCCAGCGGAAATATGATCGTGGACATCGGAGGGGGAACCTGCAGCGTGGCGGTTCTGTCTATCAATGGTATTGTGGTGACTCATTCCATTAAAATCGGGGGAGATGATTTTGATGCAGATATCGTAAAGTATGTGAGAGAGCATTACGGGCTGATGATCAGTGAACAGGCTGCGGAGGAGATCAAGATCACCATAGGTACGGTGTTTGAACGGCCGGAGCAGACTGTGATGGAGGTGAGCGGCCGGGATCTGGTAACCGGGCTGCCTAAGAATGTGAAGATTACCTCTGAGGACACCAGGGAGGCTCTGAAGGATACGGTGGGACAGATCGTGGATGCAGTACACAATGTGCTGGAGCGTACCCCGCCGGAGCTGGCAGCGGATGTGTCAGACCGGGGCATTATCCTGGTAGGAGGAGGGGCGCTTCTGGGCGGTCTGGAGGAATTGATCGAAGCCAAGACCGGGGTGAATACCATGACAGCGGAAGATCCTATGACAGCGGTGGCAGTGGGAACGGGACGCTTTGTGGAGCTGACAGCTCCGGGCAAGAGAACAGAAGAGGAATAGACAAGGATCTATGGAACAGATAGAAGGATATGTAGAGCACATTGTGTATCAGAACAGCGACAATGGCTATACTGTGATGAACGTAGTGTCCGGAGAGGAAGAGATCACCTGCGTGGGAATGCTGCCCATGATCAGTGAGGGAGAGCTGATCACAGCCAGCGGCCATTATACGGAGCATGCTGCTTATGGAGAGCAGTTTCAGATCGAGGCTTATGAGGTGAAATCTCCGGAGAGTATGGAGGCGGTAGAGCGGTATTTGGGCTCCGGTGCGATCAAGGGCGTGGGAAGTGCGCTGGCGGCCAGAATCGTCCGCCGGTTTAAGGAGGATACCTTTCGGATCATAGAGAGGGAGCCGGAACGGCTGGCCGAGATCAAAGGGATCAGCGAGCGGAAAGCCAGAGAGATCGCAGAGCAGGTGGAAGAGAAAAAGGGAATGCGGGAGGCTATGATCTTTCTGCAGCAGTATGGCATCACCATGGCGCTGTCCCTGAAGATCTACCAGAAATACGGTGCTGACATTTACCGGGTGATTCGGGAAAATCCCTATCAGATGGCAGACGATATTACCGGTGTGGGTTTTCGGATCGCAGATGAAATTGCCCGGAGAGCCGGGATACATACGGATTCAGACTTTCGCATTAAAAGCGGTATTTTTTATGTGCTCCAGCAAGCTTCCGGAGAGGGACATGTGTATCTGCCAAAGGAGGAGCTGGCACGGAGGACGGCAGAGCTTTTGGGTGTCCAGGTGGAACCTTTGGATCAGTATCTGTCAGATCTGGCTATTGAACGGAAAGCAGTGATCCGGGAAGAGGAGGACGAGGTGAGAGTTTACACCGCGTCCTATTACTATATAGAGATGAATACCGCAAGGATGCTTCATGACCTGAATATTACCGGGGAAATTGACCAGGAAAAGATCCTGGAGAAGATCCGCAGGATTGAAGAGAGAAGCAAGACGGTGCTGGATGAGAAACAGCGGGAAGCCATTATCCAGGCAGTGCGCTGTGGTCTTGTGGTGATTACCGGAGGTCCGGGAACCGGAAAGACTACCACTATTAATACTATGATCTCCTATTTTGAGGAGGAAGGGCTGGAGATTGCCCTGGCAGCGCCTACAGGCAGGGCTGCCAAGCGGATGACAGAAGCCACGGGATATGAGGCAAAGACCATTCACCGCCTTTTGGAAGTGGCCGGCGGCCCGGACAGCTCCAGCAGCTTTGGGCGGAATGCGGAAAACCCTCTGGATGCGGATGTGATCATTGTGGATGAGATGTCCATGGTGGATATTCATCTGATGTATGCGCTGTTAAATGCCGTCACAGTAGGTACCCGGCTGGTGATGGTGGGAGATGTGAATCAGCTTCCCTCCGTAGGACCGGGATGCGTACTGAAGGATATCATTGAATCCGGCCAGTGTCAGGTGGTGCGTCTGACCAGGATCTTTCGGCAGGCCAGTGAGAGCGACATTGTGGTGAATGCCCATAAGATCAATCGGGGAGAGCACATGGAACTGGACAATAAGAGCAGGGACTTTTTCTTTTTGAAGCGTCAGGATGCCAATGTGATCATCAGCATCGCCATTCAGCTGGTAAAGGACAAGATGCCAAGGTATGTCCATGCCAGCCAGAATGAGATACAGGTGCTTACGCCTACCAGAAAAGGGCTTCTTGGAGTAGAGCGGCTCAACCGGATCCTGCAGGAATACTTAAACCCCAGAGATGGAAAGAAAAAGGAGTATGTCAGGGGAGAGACCCTGTTCCGGGAAGGGGACAAGGTGATGCAGATTAAAAACAACTATCAGCTGGAATGGGAAGTCCGGGGGAAATACGGAATGCCCATTGAGAGGGGAACGGGAGTGTTTAACGGGGATATGGGAGTGATCCGGGAGATCAATGAATACACAGAGCGCTTGACCGTGGAATTTGACGATCATCGGTTTATTGAATATCCCTTTTCCGGTCTGGAGGAGTTGGAACTGTCCTATGCAGTGACGATTCACAAATCCCAGGGAAGCGAATACCCCGCAGTGGTGATCCCGCTGCTTGGCGGCCCCAGGATGCTGATGAACCGGAATCTGCTTTATACTGCAGTGACCAGAGCCAAAAGCTGTGTGACTCTGGTGGGGGATCCCAGAGTGTACGACCAGATGATCGACAATACTCTGGAACAGAAACGCTACAGCAGTCTGGCGCTTCGGATGCAGGAACTGGGAGAGCTGTAAAGGAGGAGAAAACGAAAGCAGAGGCTCTTGTTTTACTGATCAGGGGCGTCTGACAGCCGGTATGGGGCTTTTGTTTTCCGGAAATGAGAAAGAGGAGGTTTGGCAGCGTGTAAGCAATCAAAAACCACGGCTTTTTGGGGAGAGAGCATGGTGTGAAATGAAAAAAGAAAGAAATTTTTTAGAGGCATTTCTGGATCTGCTTTATCCCAGGCGCTGCCCCATCTGCGACGAGATCCTTCTGCCCAGGGAAGGTCTGGTGTGTGAGAACTGCAGAAAAAAACTGCCCTATATCCGGGAACCCTTGTGCAAAAAGTGCGGCAAGAAGTTAAGAAGCCGGGAGAAGGAATACTGCAGGGGATGTAAAACAGGAAGGCATCTTTTCTGTGAAGGGCGGGCGGTATTTGTGTATGAAAGAGCTCTGCGCCGAAGCATCGGGCGGATGAAATTCCAAAATCGGAGGGAGTATGGGGAGTTTTATGCACGGGAGATGGCTGCAGTGTATGCCAGATCTTTAAGCCGATGGGAGATCAGAACCATCCTTCCCATACCCATGCATCGAAAAAAAGCCAAGCGCAGAGGCTATGATCAGAGTTGCCTGCTTGCCAGGAGGATGGGAGAACTCACCGGTATTCCAACAGAGGAAGAATGCCTGGTGAGAATACGGCAGACTCTGCCCCAAAAGGAACTGGATGCAGGGGAGCGAAAAAAGAATTTGAAAGGGGCTTTTGCAGTCAGGAATCCGGAATTGATAAAGGAACCGGTGCTTTTGGTAGATGATATTTACACCACAGGAGCTACCCTGGACGCAGCCTGCGAGGCTTTGAATAGTCAGGGGATTTCCAGAATTTACTTTCTGGTTCTGGCAGCGGGAAATGGGGATTAACAGGTAGGCACAAAAGAAAAATTGTGTTATAATGGCCGTAGTATACAGATTGGAAGCAATGCAGGCAGAAAATCCTCTCGATTTGCGGGGGAAGCCCTGGAGAGGATCGGGTGAGTAAAAGCAAGGTGTACTTTCCCATGACCTGCAGGAGAAAAGAGGAAAGGAACAGCTGTCATGAAGCCTGATAAACAGCGTATCCGGATTATGACCCGTCTGGCCATACTGGAGCAGGAAAACAAAGCTGGTCTGAAGCGTATCCGGGAAAGCTTCCGAAGCGATTACAGAGGCATTCCCATGGTGAAGAATTGTTTGAGAATGACCCTGGTATTTCTACTGGTTCTGGGACTTTGGGCAGTGAGCCATATGGAGTTTCTGTTGAATGTGGTATCAGAGCTGCGGGTAAAGTATCTGCTGGGGCTGGTGGGGATCCTTTATGGAAGCCTGATCCTGGTGACCTGTGTGATCTCCTTTTTGCTGGCTAACCAAAGGTATCAGAGGGACAGACAGGACTGGGAGGAGTACTGTCAGCTGCTGGAACTGTTAGAGCAGGAAGAAGAGGCAGAATATGAAGAATAGAGGAGGAAAGCAGGGTGCGGAAAGCCAAGTATGCGCTGATACGCTTTTATTCAGAATTTGATACATACCTGAGAGCAGCCGTAAAGTTTGTGCTGGCTTTTGCCTTCCTTTCCGGGATCTGTGCATTGCCGGGGGAGGCGGGGGTTTTCGAACTGCTCACCATCCGTTTGATGGTTTCTGCCCTTTGTGCCATCCTGCCTCCTAACGGCCTGCTTCTGGCAGCAGCAGTTTTTGCCGAGGCCAAGCTGTGGGGCATATCTTTGGTAAGCGGTCTGGCTGGCGCTGTGGTTTTTTTGGTGCTTCTGCTTTTTTACTTTTCCTTTCTTTCAGGGCAGTCCTATATTGTGGCAGTGACGGTACTTCTTTTGGGGCTGAAGCTTCCGCTGGCGGTTCCGGTGGTGTGCGGACTTTTAGTTGGACCTGGAGCGGCGGCAGGGATGATCTTCGGGACAGCTGCCTACTATGGAACAGTGGGGCTCGGGCTTTGGAAGCCGGAAAGTGAGGTTCTGGGCACAGAGCTGGCAGATGAGTTTTTATCCCTGATTACCAGCTTCTGGAAAACCCGGGAAGCGGTGCTGATGCTGGTGATTTTGCTGGCTGTTTTTTTGGTAGTATATCTGATCCGGCGGCTGCCGGTGCGGTACAGCTGGGGGCTGGCAGTGTTTTCCGGCACAGTATCTTACGGAGTGCTTCGGGGGATGGAGTTTCTGTTCTTCAAAGGCTCCCTGTCTCCGGTGTATTTTGTTCTGGATCTGTTGCTGGGAGCAGCAGCCGGATTGACGGTACAGTTTTTTGCTTTTGATCTGGATTATGAGAAGGTTCAGGAATTGCAGTTTGAGGATGATGACTATTATTACTATGTAAAAGCAATCCCCAAGATGGAAGCAGTTATGAGGGGAAAAGGAGACGAGGAATCATGAACAGAGTATTTTTATGGCTAAGTGATCGTTTATCCTGGCTTAGGTTTCCTACGGCCTCTTTTACCCTGACGGACGTTTTTGAGATTCTGATCCTGGCTTTTTTGGTGTATGAGCTTTTGCTTTGGATCAAAAACACCAGGGCCTGGACATTGCTGAAGGGGATTCTTACCATTGTGGTTTTTGTATCTCTGGTATACATTCTGGAGATGGATACGCTGATCTACATTGTGAATAAGGGAATCACTCTGGCGATCATTGCAGCATTGGTAGTATTTCAGCCGGAGATTCGCAAGGTTTTGGAGCAGCTGGGTGAAAAACGCTTTTTTTCCAATTTGCTTCCGCTGGACAGTGTGCGGACGGTGCAGGAGCTGTTCAGCGATAAGACCGTCAATGAGCTGACAAAAGCAACCGTGGAGATGGCTAAGGCCAAGACAGGAGCTCTTATTGTGATCGAACAGAGGGAGACTCTGGAAGAGTATGAGCGTACCGGCATTCGAGTGGATGCCCTGGTGAGCAGTCAGCTTCTGATCAATATTTTTGAGCATAATACTCCGCTCCACGATGGAGCGGTAGTTGTGAGAGGAGACCGGATCACAGCGGCTACCTGTTATCTGCCTCTTTCCGACAATATGAGCCTGAGCAAAGAATTGGGAACCAGACATCGGGCAGGTGTGGGTATCAGTGAAGTGACGGATTCTCTTACTATTATTGTTTCAGAAGAGACAGGGTACATCTCTATTGCGTATAAAGGAGAGCTTACCAGAAATATCACAGGAGATGAATTGAAAGAGAGACTGACAGTTCTTCAGAATAAGTCAATTATTTCCAGAAAGTTTAAATTGTGGAAAGGGCGGGCGAAAAATGAAGAATAAGATCATAGAAAAACTGGCAGGCAATGTGCTTTTAAAACTCACAGCGCTCCTGATCGCCTTTCTTATCTGGCTGCTGGTGACGAATACAGAAAATCCGGTGAGTACGGAATTATATACAAATGTGCCCATCACCATAGTGAATCAGGACAGTATCGCAGATATCGGCAAGGTGGTGGAGGCAGAGGGAAGCGGCACGGTGACAGTCCGGGTGACAGAACGCCGTTCCATCCGGGATCGGTTAAAGAACTCCGATTTCTATGTGGAGGCGGATATGGAGAATATCAATGAGATGAACAGTGTTCCTCTTACGGTAATCTGCAGCAATCCTGCGGTGAGCTGGGATGAGATCCAGATCTGGCCGTCTTCTCTGAAGGTGACGCTGGAGGATAAGGTGGAGCAGCAGTTTGCCATTACAGTTTCTACCATAGGAGACAGCAGCGGTTACGAGGTGGGAGCCACAGAGATTGCCCAGGGCAAAAATATTTATCTGGCAGGGCCAAGATCCATCATGCAGATTATTGACAAGGTGGTAGCTCAGGTGCCGGCATCGGGGCTGAAGAACGATGTGACCAAGACTGTGACCCTGAAGGTCTACGATAAAAACGGTTCCGAGTTGAATGAAAATCAGCTCAACTCCCTGGAATTCAAGGATAGCAACGGTGCTGTGATTACCAACCGGGAGGTTCAGGTAAGTCTGAAAATGTGGAGAATCGCCAATGACGTTAAGCTGCAGGTGGACACCACAGGAACTCCCGCCTTTGGATACCGGGTAAGCGCCATCAATACCATACCGGCTACCATCAGCCTGGCAGGTACCGAAAAGGCGCTGGAAGCTCTGGGAAGTGTGTTGGATCTGTCGGAGGCCATTTCTGTAGCTGGTGTGAAGGAAAGCTTTTCCCAGGAGATCGATCTGACAGCTACTGTGGCGCTTTTGCCGGAGCTAAAGCTGATCAATGGGTCAGATCCCATTGTGACAGTAGAGATCCAGGTGGAAAAGAATGGAGATACCAGTGTCAGCGTGCCCATTGGGGAAGTGGAATTTTTAAATCAGCCCAGAAATATGAGCCTGGTATTCACACCGGCGGAAAAGCTGACGATTCCGGTTCATGCACTTTCTCAGGATGCGGCGGAGCTTGCCTCCGGGGAGCTGAAGGTGCGAGTGGATTTATCCCCCTGCAGTGAGGAAGGAACCCATGAACTGGTAGCAGAGGTGGAGCTGCCGGAAGGATATGAGCTGGCTTCGGAGGTTACCCTTACAGTAGCTTCAGCCAAACAGATGACCTCCTCAGAAACCATAAGTGCGGGGTGATTGGATGGTAAAAAGAAGGATACAGATATGCAACCAGAGCGGCCTTCATTTAAGGCCGGCAGGACAGTTATGTCAGAAGGCGATGGAATATCCCTGCCGTATCACTATGGTAATAGGAAATAAGAGCTATAACCTGAAAAGCATGCTTAGCGTTTTGAGCGCCCAGGTGAATGCACCAAAGGAGATTGAGCTGATATGTGAGGGGGAGGGGGAAGAAAAGGCGCTGGAAGAGCTGGCCGGATTTTTATCAGAGGATTTGGATGAAAAGTTGAAAAAAGAATAATGAAACAGCAGCGGTTCTGTCTGTCAGGCAGAGGGTTGCCGTAATGTACTGTGGAAAACAGGGATTACGGCAGCCTTTTTTTGTTGGATAGGAAATTTCTATCCGATAAAAAGCACTCCGTGCAGGATCGCACTGCGGCACAGTGGAATTCTGTTGCAAATGCGACCCGGCCCAGGCGGAGAACCCTGCATTGCAGGTTTCTTTGTTCTTTCAGGAAAGGAACGCCCCATTGATAGAATTGATAGAAAAAAATTGCAGGGTTGCTCCGGGCCGGGAGAATTATGTGGCTAAAAAGAGTATAAGCAGTTTTTTCATAGAAATAGTAGGGAGGAGGAACATCCCCCCCGGGAGCTTCGCAGCAGCTGAGATTTGTGATATTTTATACTATAACGGCTGGGAGCAAAGCAGCAGAAAATAGTTTACTGCCTGGTATTCCGGCAAATGGTAAGAGCTTGGGACGTTATCTTTAGCCGGAGCCTGTAAATTTTATTTTGTATTCCCACAGGTGGTAAGCGCTGGTATCCTTTCGGGAACGGCGGGCATACAGGCAGGGAAAGTGTTTGGGAGGAGCACATGGAGAATTTGAACAATCAGACAGGGGAACAGATACATACGCATGAACATCTCCATGATCCTCAGGAGAAAAAAAGGCAGTTAAATCGCCTTTCCAGAATCATTGGTCATTTGAACTATGTAAAAAGGATGATTGAAAACGATGAAGACTGTTCGGATGTCCTGATGCAGATTGCGGCTACAAAATCTGCACTGAACGGTTTAGGAAAACAGATCATCAATGAGCATCTGACCCATTGCATCATTCATGCTATTGAGGAGGGGGATACGGAGGCGATCGATGAATTCCAAAAGGTGATACAAAAATATTTTTGAAAAAGAGGAAAAAATTATGCTTACAAAGGATTTTAACCCGTGGAAGAACGTAGATAATTTTGACCCCAAAGAATTTGAAGGGCAGAGCAGTGAACTTTTGCAGTGGCCCATTAAGCTGTGGAAAGCACCGGTCATTTCTCCTTACTATCACCATGGTCATCTTTTGATTGCGGCTGACTGCAGCGCTTTTGCATATCCCCGATTTCACAGTGTCTATGGCCGCGGAAAGGTGGTTTTGATCTGTTGTATGGAGACGGATTTTGATGTGATGACAAAGCTGAGTAAAATATTGAAGCATAATGACATCAAAAGCGTGACAGTTGTAAAGACAGACAAGCCATGCTGCGCGGATCTGACAGATGCAGTCAGACAGGCCATCAAATCCAGCAGACTACCCCTGCCTTTGCAGGTAGCAACCGTGTTCGTCCAGGGGGAGGATGTGGGGGAGGATATTTGAAAACCAGTCCTGCAGCAGCGTTTCGGGCAGAGAAATTTGTTTGCTGCATTCAGGAAATAGAAGCGAATGAGACAAGAAAGGGTGAAAAAGAGCTGCATGTCTGTTTCGGCATCAGCTTTTTTTAGGGAGATGGAATGATGGAAGCTTTTTCCAGATACTGTGCCCTGTGCAAACCGGCAAGGAGAAGAGATGAAGTTTTAGATAAGCTGCGGGAGCTTATAGGATGGAAGAAGCAGGACGCGGATGCGTCGGTGGCATACGCATTCGGAACCGTTTGGGGGCATGGGTATTGTCCGGAATTTATTTATCACGATACTGTTTGGAAATCCAGCAAGTCTTTGGATGAGGCAAAAAACTGGTATTTGAACCGTCTGAAGGGGGCCGGCCTGACAGAGGATAAGAAAGCGGAAAAAGTTTGCGATTATCTGAAAGAGATCAGTGTAAACGGCAGAGTGGAAGATACTACCTATACCACTTTAGTCACTATGTTTTGGGAGGTACGAAGATGAGAATCGGGATCATTTACTATAGTGAGACGGGTAATACAGAGAAAGTTTCCGGATGGATCGCTGCCGGCGCGGAGGCTGTGGCGGATACGGAAGTCAGACAGTTTAACCTGAAAGACGGAATGGAGCCGGATCAGGATTATATTGAAAGCTGCGATGCCATTGTTTTTGGTACGCCCACCTATTATGCCAATATGTGCTGGCAGATCAAACAATGGTTTGATACAAAACATCATTACAATTTATCAGGGAAATTAGGGTCGGCATTTTCCACAGAAAACAGTCCCAACGGTGGGGGCGGAGAGCTGGCTATCATGACTCTGGTAAACCATATGCTGGTAAAGGGGATGCTGATCTATTCCAGCGGAGCAGGCTGCGGAAGGCCGTTTATCCATATTGGTCCTGCAGTAGTAAGAGCGGCCATGGAGGAAAAGAAAGAGCTTTGCAGGCTGTATGGGGAACGGATCGCACAACAGGCGCATCGATTATTCGATCGTCGGAGACTGGAGTAGAAACATGGGGGAGAAAAACGTGACAAAAAAAGGGAGCTGTGAGAGCAGACAGGGTAGAATAGAGGGATATCATCGCATGATATACAAAAAGTGGTGGTGTCTGCTGATACTTGCCGTAGTGACACTGGTGTTTATAGTACTTTCTGTGAATGCAGGAGCGGCATCCATGTCTCCCCTTGAAGTATTAAAAACAATTGTGGGAATGGGAGATGAGCGGAGTTTTGTAGTGATTTGGAAAATACGGATGCCAAGAGTAATCGCCGCCGTGGTGGCAGGAGGCGGATTGTCCATAGCAGGCTGCGTGATGCAGACCTGTCTAAAAAATCCCCTGGCATCTCCCTCTACGCTCGGGGTATCTGCAGCGGCCACATTCGGAGCCAATCTGGCGATTATTGTCTTGGGGGCAGGCAGTGTTATGGCAACTGCATCCGACGCAGTGGTGATCAACAATCCGTATATAGTGACAGTCTGTGCGTTCGTTTGCTCCATGGGTGCGGTGCTGCTGATTATGTCTTTGTCAAAGCTGCGGGGATTTTCTCCAGAATCCATTGTCCTGGCAGGAACTGCGCTGAGTTCGCTTTTTGGAGCGGGAACCACCCTGATTCAGTACTTTGGCAATGATGTGCAGATCGCAGCGGCGCTGTTTTGGACTTTTGGGGATCTGGGACGCGTTTCCTGGAAGGAAGTAGGAATCCTGTCAGTGATCACAGTATCCTGTATCCTCTATTTTATGCTGATGAGGTGGAATTACAATGCTCTTGCAAATGGGGAGGAGACGGCAAAAAGTCTGGGGGTAAAAACTTCCAGGATCCGTTTTTGGGGGTTGATAACGGCTTCCCTTTTGACTGCTGTTTCTGTGTCCTTTATGGGGATGATCGGATTTATTGGTTTGATCGGCCCCCAGATCATGAAGCGGATAGTTGGTTCCGACCATCGTTTTTTAATTCCTGCATCGGCATTAATGGGAGCAGTTATTTTGCTGATGGCGGATACTGGCGCGAGAGTTTTGATTTCACCTATTATTTTGCCGGTAGGGGCAGTCACGTCTTTGCTGGGAGCGCCTATGTTTTTCTATATGTTATTGAAAGGGAAACGGAAGAAATGAAGCTTGAAGTTAAAAATCTATGTTTTTCTTACGGAGCCCATGAGGTAGTCCGGAATGTATCGTTTACAGCCTGTTCGGGAGAAATGGTTGCTGTTTTGGGAGTAAACGGTGTGGGAAAATCTACAATGCTAAAATGCATTAATCGGATCTATAAGCAGAAGTCTGGAGAGATTTTTGCAGATGATAAAAAGATCAGCCATATGAAAGATATGGAACTGGCTTCCAGAATCGGCTATGTGGCCCAGAACTGCGAGTTCTCAGAAAGCACAGTATTTGATGCGGTTCTTTTGGGAAGAAAACCTTTTATTAAATGGGATGTGACGGAGAAGGATCTGGAAATAGTGCAAAAGGTTTTGCAGATGCTTTCCCTGGAGCAGTATTCCATGAGGAATGTTCTGGAGCTGTCCGGCGGGGAACGCCAGAAAGTGGCGATTGCCAGAGTTTTGGCACAACAGACGCCAATCTTGCTTTTTGATGAGCCCACCAGCAATCTGGATCTTAGGAATCAGCTGAAAGTTCTGGAGATTATACAGCAGATTGTAAAGAAGCAGAATCTTATAGCGGTGGTTACGATTCATGATCTGAATCTGGCTCTGCGATATGCGGATAAGTTTTTGGCAATGCAGGATGGACAGGTATTTGGTTTTGGGGGCAGCGAGATTGTAACCTCAGAAACCATCAAAAAGGTGTACGGTGTAACAGCCGCCGTGATGGACTACAATGGGCACAAGGTTGTCATACCTGAAGCAATATAAAATAAAAGGAGGAAATAAAGGTGAAAAGAAAATTTGTAATGATGTTAACAGCAGCAGCCCTGTTGGCTGTGGGAACAGGAGACATGATGGCTGCTGCGGCAGAAACGGAACTTTCAGAAGAAGAGGCAAAGACGGCTGACGGTTCGGAGGGAGAATATCAGGTAACAGATTTGCTGGGAAGAAAAGTGACGATTCCCGGGAAAACCTCCAGCTATGCCTGCATTGGGCCGGGAAGTTTGAGGCTATACTGCTATGTGGCAGATAAAGGAGAATTAGCAGGAGTGGAAAATATAGAGGTGGAGAACGCTCCCACCGGCCGTCCTTATGCAATGGCTCTGGGAGATCTGAAAGATGCGGTTATAATCGGACCGGGAGGACCCGGAAATGCACCGGATGCAGAATTGCTGTTTAACGCAGCGCCGGATGTCATTTTTTCTATGTACAATTCGGAAACAGCAACAGTGGAGGAGCTTCAGGAAAAGACGGGAATTCCGGTGGTGGCTTTAAGCTATGGAGAATACGAAGTGTTTGACCCTGCAATTTATGAGTCCATGATGTTGATCGGGGAGATTACAGGAAATGAGGAACGGGCAGAGGCAGTTGTGGATTATATGAAAGAGATCCGCGAAGATCTGAATGCCAGGACAGAGAAGGAGGAAGAGAAACCTCTTGTGTATATGGGATGTCAGTCAAACCGGGGAAGTCATGGAATCGAGAGTACTGCTGGAAACTATGTTCTGTTTGAGGCCCTGAATATTCGCAATGCGGCGGCAGAAGCAGGAATACCAGAATATGCAATGATTGATAAGGAACAGATCTTGGCACAGGATCCGGATATTATTATTATTGATGCCGGAGGATATCAGATACTTTCTGATGACTACAAGGCTAATCCGGATTTTTATGAGACATTGACTGCATTTAAAGCCGGAAAGGTTTATATGCAGATGCCTTATAACTGGTATTATACGAATCTGGAGATAGCCATCGCAGACGGCTATTATATCGGCTCTGTAGTATATCCGGATGCCTTTTCTGATATTGATATAGAAGAAAAGTTCAATGAAATTTCAGAGTTTTTTCTGGGAATGGAAGTGTATGAAACGATTGCCGACAGTTATTATGGCGGCTATCAGGCAGTAAAATTAGGCGAATGAGGTGAGAATTGTGGAGAAAGAAGATAAGAAAGCACTTTGGGAAAAAGCGGCAGCTTTCCATGGACATGTGTGCGGCGGACTGACGATCGGTTATCAGGCGGCATTGTATGCCATAGAGCTGCTGGATTTGAGCTTTTCGGAAGATGAGCAGGTGGTTTGTATTTCCGAAAATGATGCCTGCGGGGTAGATGCGATACAGGTGATCTTAGGATGCAGTGTGGGAAAGGGGAATCTGCTGTTCCATATGCGGGGGAAACAGGCATTTTCTTTTTATAATCGGAAGACTGGAAAATCTGTGCGGCTGGTTCTGAAAAAGGCGCCTAAAGAAATGACAAGAGACGAAGCCTTTGTATATTATCAGAGCTGCGAGCCCCGGGAATTGTTTGATGTAAAAGAAGCTGTGATTGAACTTCCAGAGGCTGCCAGGATCTTTGAATCTTATGAGTGCGATTGCTGCGGCGAGCGTACAGGGGCTAACTGGATCCGTCTGAGAGGAGGAAAAAAGCTTTGCCTGGATTGCTGCCAGGAATATGACCGGTTTCATGTATAAAGATCTGCTGGAATGGGGGAAGAACTGGAACGTTGAAGAACTCATATGAGGATTAAAATCTTGGAACAGAAATGAAAAGGCTGCTGCCTTAAGTGTCTCCCTGGAAATCAGGAAAACAACGAAAAGGCAGCAGCCTTTTTTGGCACTCTTTTAGATGCTCAAAATTATCTTTTATGCGTAGGCAGCATTTCTTCTGTCTGTAGGATCTGTGGGATCTACGGTAAGATAGTCCGGGATCCATTTGTAAGAAGGTTTGCTTACGCTGCTGGGGATGATGTAGTCACCTACGGTAACCGGAGTGCCTACAGGACAGTTCTGGTAAATATAGTAAGCATCACCCATGCGCAGCCGGATACATCCTCCGGATGCCTGCTGTCCCAGTAAACGATATTTTGCTACTGGGAAGGCATCGTGTCCAGGCCGAGACTGAGGCAGGGAGTGGAACAGGATGTTGGTGGTAAATTCGGAACAGTAATATCCCCAGGTGGGACCAAACAGTTCGTGGGGATTGGAGTATTTTCTGTAAATAGAAAAGTTCCCTCTGGGTGTGCTGTTATTCAATCCTGTGGAGCAAAGGAATACCTTTACAGGGGTATTGCCCCGATAAACAGCTACCATATTTCGCTGACGGTCTACCTTGATGGACCATGGGCCTGTCGCATTCTGGGGTTCCAGAGAGATGTAGCCTTTGCTGCCAAAATCATAGGTTTTACCGCCGATGGTAAGCTTCCCGGTGGCCATCTGGCCATTGGACGGTTTCAGATAATATTTTCTGTTTCCTACCGTGAGCCAACCCTTCTGCATCACACCGCTTTTGTCAAAGTAATAGTATTTTCCGCCTTTTTTCATCCAGCCGGTCACTGCCTGACCGTACCTGGAGGAAACAGCACTGAAGTAGTAACGTTTTCCCTTATAGGTGAGCCAGCTGGTCTTCATGGTTCCGTTTTTGTTGTTGAAGAAATATGTCTTGCCGTTGATGGTAAGAAGACCGGTTTTTCTCACTCCCGTTCTGGGATCCATATAATACCGCTTATTTCCTACTTTTAAAAATCCTTTTACCAGCTGTCCGTTTGTGTTGAAATAGTACGTCTTTTTGCTGAGGGTCTTCCAGCCTACCGCTCTGGCCCCCTTTTTGGCGGGATCCAGATAATAATTCTTGCCTTTCAGCTTCAGCCATCCCTGCACCTGCTGCCCCTTGCTGTTGAAGTAGTAGTAGGATTTGTTCAGCTTTAACCAGCCTTTGGCCTGAGCTTTGGTCTTGGAATAAAAGTAATACCGCTTGCCCTTCAATGTCAGCCATCCGGATTTCAGCTTTCCGTTTTTCTCGGCATAGTAGGTCTTTTTGTTCTTGGTGAACATTCCGCCTGCATAGATCCTGCCTTTGTTGTCCTTGAAATAATAATAATTTTTGGAACCTCTTGGCAATTCCTGCATTCCGGTGAAACCGGTACACTTTTTGTTGGTGTCCTTGTAGTAAAGATAGTATTTACCGGAAACTCTTTTGGCGATGACCTGTGCATTCGGATCAGGGCCAGACCCCTCTGTTTCGGTGGCATTTGCAGGAAGTGCAAATACGAATACCATACACAGCAGCAAAAGAATCCGGCGGATCAATCTGCGTGTGCTCATGTACACTCCTCCCTTATTCTATTGATATCCATATTATAGCAGGAGAGGAAAGAAAGAACAACCGACTTAAGATAGATTTAAGAATTGTTTTTAAGGTTCCGTTTTTCCTGTTCTTTTCAGTTGTGTTTTGCAGAGAAGTGTTTTATAATCAGAAACGTGTATGAAAAGGAACCTGAGAATAACCATTAAGGGAGAAGGGGTTGATGGTATGGTGAGACGGGAAAGATATAAGAGGCTTATCATGTTTTTGGCTTCTCTGCTGGTGATTGGCCTCCAGACTATGAATTTTGCCTATGTTTGGTTTACAGAATATAATCATAAGGAAATTATGGGATTTCAGTACTGGCGCAGGGGGCATTGGGCATTGATCGTGCTTTATGGATTTTTAGTGTTTGTGATCTCTAAGCTCTTCGGAGCCCTCCGGGTAGGGTATATGCGGGTGCTGGATGTGATCATTTCCCAGATTTTGTCAGTGCTCTGTACAAATGTGGTAGCTTATCTGCAGCTGGCTCTCATCGGGCGCTGGAAATTTTTGACTTATATAAAGCCCATGGTATGGCTTACAGGAGTGAATCTTCTGATCGTGATCTGCTGGGTGGTGTTTGTCCGGTGGATCTATGCAAAGATTTATCCCCCAAGACAGATGATCATGGTTTACGATACTCCATCGGAGAAGCTGCTGAAGGATATTTCCTCCAGGGCTGATAAGTATGTGATCAGCGAGGCGGTGCATCTTGGCAGAGGAATGGATTATATTCAGGAGCGGATTTTGCATTATCAGGGAGTGCTTATCGGGGATATGCCCTCTCATGAGCGGAATCTCCTGCTGAAGTATTGCTTTGAAAAAAATATCCGCTGCTACTGCTCCCCGAAGATTTCCGATATTATGATTATGAGTTCGGAGAAGATCCATCTTTTTGACACACCCCTGCTGCTGTTTCGGAACAGGGGCCTGACGGTGGAACAGCAGGCAATCAAACGGTTTTTTGATATCGTGTGTTCACTGGCCGGCTTGATCTTATTGTCACCGCTGCTGCTGCTCATTGCCTTTCTGGTAAAGGTCTATGACGGAGGCCCGGTGTTCTATAAGCAGGAGCGGCTGACTCAGGATGGAAAGGTGTTTATGGTATACAAATTCCGGAGTATGCGGGTGGATTCTGAAAAGAATGGGGCCAGACTGGCTATGAAGAATGACAGCAGAGTGACGCCGGTGGGCCGGGTGCTGCGCAACATCCATTTTGATGAACTTCCTCAGCTTCTGAATATCCTGAAGGGAGAGATGTCCGTGGTGGGACCAAGACCGGAGCGACCGGAGATTGCAGATCAGTATGCCAAGGAGATACCGGAATTTCCCTATCGCCTGAAGGTGAAGGCCGGGCTTACCGGGTATGCCCAGGTGTATGGGAAATACAACACCACTCCCTATGATAAATTGAAGCTGGATTTGACTTATATTCAGAACTATTCCTTCTACCTGGATCTGCAGCTGATCGCAACTACAGTAAAGATCCTGTTTCAGAAGGAGAATACGGAGGGGGTAGAGCAGTGGCAGGTAACAGCGGCGACCAGGGAACAGCACAGGGAGCAGGAGGGCAGCAGGAAGTAAAAGACAGCAGCCTGAAAGTTTCTGTGGTGATCCCGGTACACAACGGGGCAGGGACACTTCCGGCGGCGCTGGATTCCGCTCTGGGGCAGAACGTGTCTCTGGAAATTCTGGTGGTGGATGATGCGTCCACCGATGACCTGGAGCAGGTGATGCGCCGATATCAGGGGGTTCCCCAGATACGGTTTTTGAGAAATAAAAAAAATCTGGGAGCTGCTTCCAGCAGAAACAGAGCGGTGAAAGAGGCCAGGGGAGACTTCGTGGCCTTTTTGGATTCTGATGATTTCTGGGCAGAAGGAAAGCTGGAAAAGCAGCTGGAGCTTTTGGAGCAGGGGGACTTTTCCCTGTGCTGCACTGCAAGAGAGCTGATGAGCAGTAAAGGAGAGCTGACAGGGAAGGTGATCCCGGTAAAGTCTGTGATCACTTATCGGGATCTTCTGCATCACAACAGTATCAACTGTTCTTCTGTAGTCCTTCCCAGAAGGACTGCCCTGGAATTTCCTATGGAGCATGAGGACAGCCATGAGGATTATATTACCTGGCTGAAGATCCTGAAAAAATATGGGCCGGCAGTCGGCGTCAATGAGCCGCTGCTGAAGTACCGCCTTTCTGCCGGGGGGAAATCAGGAAGCAAGCTGAAATCTGCCCGGATGACCTTCCGGGTGTACCGCTATATGGGATTTGGCCGGCTCCAGTCCCTGGTTTGTTTTGGAAGCTATGCGTTCTGCGGGGTGGCCAAGTATCTGAGGGCATCCCTGACACGAAAAAGAACAGGCCGGTAGAAGGGTGCGGCAAGGGACAGCGTCCGGGCTTTTGCGGAAGTCGGTTTCAGCATTGAAACAAAGGCGGATTCATGGTATGATAATATGATACCTTAATAGTTTTGGGTAATATCCTGATAGAAAAATGCAGTAACATAGAAGGATGAAAAGAAGCTGCCGTGAGGCCCGGGGCTGAAACGGCAGAGCTTTGAAGGAGTAAATATTTATGAATATGGCAAAGGAACTGCTGGACAACCGGAAGATGATCTGGAAATTGTCCAAGAACGATTTTAAAACCAAATATGCGGGTTCCTATTTTGGAATTATCTGGGCATTTATCCAGCCGCTGGTAACGGTGATGATCTATATTGTGATCTTTCAGTTTGGTTTTAAGGCATCTCCCAGTGTGCCGGGCTATCCCTATGCCCTGACGCTGACCTCAGGGATCATTCCCTGGTTTTTCTTTTCAGAGGCGCTGTTAAACGGCACGAATTGTTTTTTGGAGTATTCTTACTTAGTGAAAAAAGTCGTGTTTAAGATCAGCATCCTGCCCATGGTAAAGATGATCTCTTCTCTGTTTGTGCATTTCTTCTTTATGGGACTGGTGTTTGTGGTGTTTGTGGCTTTTGGAAAAATGCCGCCGGTGCAGTTTGTTCAGATTGTATATTATGTGCTGTGTACCTTCTGCCTCACCCTGGGGCTGGTGTTTTTTACCTCTTCCATTGTCCCCTTTTTCCGGGATTTTGGCCAGATCATCAACATCTGCCTGCAGGTGGGAATGTGGGCCTGCCCCATTATGTGGGATATGCAGCAGATGCTGGGAGATCATCCTTTGCTGATGAAGCTGGTGCATCTGAATCCCATGGTGTATATTGTGGAGGGCTACCGGGACTGCTACATCAATGGAGTCTGGTTCTGGGAAAAATGGCAGTACGGCCTGTATTTCTGGGCCGTGACTATTTTGCTGGGCTTATTTGGCTTTAAGATCTTTAAGAAGCTGCGCATCCATTTTTCAGATGTGCTGTAGGAGGAGCCGGGAGGTAAGATGAAAAGTCAGAATGCAGTAGAGATTAAAAATGTAAGTAAAGTATACAAATTGTTTGAGCGTCCAAAGGACCGGTTGAAGGAGTCTTTGTCGCTTACCCATAAAAGCTATCACACAGACCACTTTGCTCTTGAGGGAGTGAATCTGGAGGTAAAGAAAGGGGAGGCAGTGGGGATCATCGGAACCAACGGTTCCGGAAAATCCACCCTGTTAAAGATCATTACCGGGGTGCTTCACCCTTCCGGAGGAAGCGTGGAGATTGACGGGAAGATCAGCGCCCTGCTGGAGCTGGGAGCCGGATTCAATATGGAGTACACGGGAATTGAGAATGTATTCTTAAACGGAACTATGATGGGGTTTTCGGATGAGGAGATGGAGGAGAAACTGCCTGCCATCCTGGAGTTTGCAGAGATCGGAGATTTTGTCCACCAGCCGGTGAAAACCTATTCCAGCGGAATGTTTGCCCGACTGGCTTTTGCGGTGGCTATCAATGTAGAACCGGATATCCTGATCGTGGATGAGGCGCTCAGTGTGGGAGATATTTTTTTCCAGGCTAAGTGCTACCGGAAATTTGATGAATTTAAGGAAGCCGGAAAGACCATCATCTTTGTGTCCCACGATATGGGCAGCGTGATCAAGTACTGTGACCGGGCTCTGCTGTTAAATAAGGGAAAGCCGGTGTTTGTGGGAAAATGTTCCCAGGCAGTGGATATTTATAAAAAGATTTTGGCCAATCAGTATCATGAAGGGGAAGAACCCGGAGGAGAAGGATCGGAAGGAACAGCGGGAGAGAAGGCACTGGAGGAAGGAAAGCCCTGGAAGGAGCAGCTGATCGTCAATACGCATCTGGTGGATTATGGTGAGAAGGAAGCTGAGATCGTGGATTTTGCGGTGATGGATCACAAGGGCATGGTGACTTCTTCTGTAGATAAGGGGAAAAAGTTTAAGATCAAGATGAAGGTGCAGTTCCATCAGGACATTGATCATCCTATTTTCGCCTATACCATCAAGGACCGAAAGGGAACGGAGATCACAGGAACCAACACGGTGCTGGAGAGCTGTAATTTGGAGCGGGGACAGAAAGGACAGGAGGTAGTGGTGTGCTTTGAGCAGGAGATGCATCTGCAAAGCGGCCAGTATCTGCTGTCTTTAGGGTGTACCGGATATCAGATGGATCAGCTGGTGATCTACCACAGAATTTATGATGCCTGCTTTCTGGAAGTGTTTTCCAACAAGGATACAGTGGGCTACTTTGATATGGATGCAGCAGTAAGCTATGAGAAGCTTTGAGCATAAAGGAGCAGCAAATGACAGAGAAAATCGGTAATGTCTCCCTGAAACTGGATTATTATGAGGGACAGGATCTTTACAGTGACGGAACAGTGGAGGAGGAACTTTTGGAGGCGGTGAAGACCCATAGCCGGGAGGAGTTTCCGGAACTGATCCGCAAAAAGGGAAACTGGCCCTTTTTATACCATCTTTCTGAGCAGAGAGCCAATATCATTGACTGGTATCCCATAAGAGAGGGAGCCTCTGTGCTGGAGGTGGGAGCCGGATGCGGAGCCATCACCGGAGCACTGACCCGCCGGGGAGGGCGGGTAGTAGCCAATGATCTCTCCAGGCGCCGCAGCCTGATCAATGCCTGGAGAAACCGGGATGCGAAGAATCTGGAGATCATGGTGGGCAATTTTAACACGGTAGCAGATGCCCTGGAGGAAAAGTTTGATTATATCACTCTGATCGGAGTGTTTGAATATGCAGAGAGCTATATTCAGGAGGCGGAGCCGGGACGGACGTTTCTGGAAAAGATTAACCGCCTGCTTAAGGAGGATGGAGAGATCCTCATGGCCATTGAGAATCGGCTGGGACTGAAGTACTTTGCAGGCTGCATGGAAGATCATAAGGGACGGGTTTTTGAGGGGATTGAAGGATATCCCAACACTACAGGAGTCTGTACCTACAGCAAAAGCGAGCTGGAACATCTTTTGAAAAGCAGCGGATTTACAGACTATGAATTTTATTATCCTTATCCGGACTATAAGCTTCCGGTGTCCGTTTATTCGGAGGAGCGTCAGCCGGAAAAAGGGGAATTATTAAATAATATGAGAAATTTTGACGGAGATCGCTATGTGCTTTTTGATGAGGGAAAGGCATTTGACAGCATGGCAGGAACCGGGGATTTCCCCATATTTTCCAACTCCTTTTTTGTGCGAGTGAAAAAAAAGAAGGATGACGGGCAGGTCTTTCCAGAGACGGGATTGGAACGTGCCGGAGGCCCGGAGGGAGAAGCAGACCTGAAAAAGGCAGGAAAACCGGAGGAGGAACGGCAGAAGGTCAGTGTTTTAGAAACCAATCCGATCTCCTACGCTAAATTTTCCAGGGAGAGGAGCCTGCCTTTCCAGATCGTTACTCTGATTACAAAGCGGCAGGGAAAGCCGACGGTGATAAAGCGGGCGCTGCATCCCTCAGGAAAAGGGCATATTGTGGGGCTGGAGAAAAACCAGAGACTTCTTGCCGGATTGTATCCCGGGGATCAGCTTGCAGTGTGCCCCTGCCGGATCAATGAAGAAGGGGAGGCAGAGTTTGCCTTCTGCCAGGGAAAAAATCTGGAGCAGGTGCTGGATGGCCTGGTAAGAAAGAAGGATTTTGCAAACATACGGAGACTGGCAGGATATCTCTATGAAATTCTGAAAAATGCCAGAGGAGTGGCTCCTTTTGTTCCCTCAGCAGAGTTTGAGGGGGTGTTTGGACGTGTGGAGCTTCCGGGAGAGCAGTTTGCGGCCCCCGTATCCAATCTGGATATGCTGTTTGCAAACCTGATCTGGTCCGGAGATGCAAAACAGACAGGTGCAGGGGAAATACGGGCACAGTTTGATCCAGGCGAATTTGGGCAGGAGAGAAGCGCTGGCCTGACTCTGGTGGATTATGAGTGGGTGTTTGATTTTATGATTCCCATTTCTTATATTTATGCCAGAAGCATTCTCCTTCATGGAACTTTGCAGACACTGCCGAAAGAGCAGCTGGAAGAATTATATGAGATCGCAGGTATAAAACCTCAGCAGGTGGCGCTCTATTATCAGATGGAGATGCGCTTCCAGCAGTACGTTTCCGGGGAGGATGAGATCCATGTGCTGTCTAAGGTCTATCCTTTGATGCGCACCAGAAATTTTGTCCTGGAATACTGGAATACGGATCAGGTTTATTTTCCTGTCCGGGTGCTGGGGATCTTAAAGGACAATCCGGAAAAAGAAGAAGAATTGTATTTTGGCCTGAACTATCTCCAGGAGGTTCAGGGAGTTCTGAAGATCAGGGACACTAAGCGGTATCAGGCGTTTGTGCTGTGCCCCGGGGACACAGACTGCATTGTGCAGCTTCGAGAGCTTAAGGGGGATGGTGAGAGGATTTCCCTCTTATCCCATACCGGAGAATTGCAGCTGGGAGAGGATTATTATTTTCAGAAGGATCCCAGGATGGTCGTGGAAAACAGGGGCTATGAGACGCTGGAGTTTTCTTATTTTATGTACCATAGAAATGATGGGCTGATCCGTCAGGTGATAGATCTGAGGAACCTGGAGAAGGAGCTTCGCAGACAGCTGGCTTTAAGCCGGCAGAAGCCTCACCAGAAGGTGATCCGAAAGACAAGAGAACTGTTGAATAAGAAGAGGAATGAAGGACAATGATGGACGTATCGATCGTGATACCTACAAAAAATGCGGGAGCACAGTTTGAGCAGGTGCTTCAGGCAGTATTTAATCAGAAAACTTCCTATACCTATGAGGTGATCTGCGTGGATTCCGGTTCCAAGGACGGAACCGTGGAGCTGATCAGGAAGTATCCCTGCCGTCTGTTCCAGATACCGGCCTCAGAATTTGGCCATGGAAAGACCAGAAATTACGGGGCTTCCAAAGGAACGGGAACTTATATTGTGTTCATTACCCAGGATGCCATGCCGGCCTCAGACACCTGGCTGCAGAATTTTATTGATGCCATGGAGCTGGACCGGGATATTGCCGGAGGCTTTGGCATCCATTATCCCTATCCCGGATGCAACCTTCTGGATGTAAGGGATCTGTCCAGTCATTTTAAGGGGTTTGGAGAGGACAATACCATTTACTGGCTGGAGGATAAGGAGCGCTACGAGAGAGAAGAGGGATACCGTCATTTTCTGGCATTTTTCTCTGACAATAATTCCTGTCTCCGCAGATCGGTGTGGGAAAAATATCCTTATGAAAATGTGAATTTTGCGGAGGATCAGTTGTGGGCTAAGAAAATGATCGAGCTGGGCTATAAGAAGGTGTACTGTCCCTTTGCTCCGGTGTATCATTCCCATAATTATAAAGCCGCCACTTATTTTGCAAGGTATTACGATGAGTACAAAGCGCTCTATGAGCTGCATCATTTTGAGATAGCAGACCACTGGAAGCGGCTGCCGGGGATGTTGTACCGGCAGGTGCGGGGAGACTGCGCATATATTAAGCATCTGGACATGAAATTGAGCAAAAAAGTTTACTGGGCATTTTACTCCCTGTTCCGGAACTTCGGACGTTTTTACGGCGGGTATCTGGGAGGGAAGTATCATGGATACAGCGGGAAAAAACAGCAGTTTTTGGATCGTCACATTTCCCAGCAGTATCGTCAGAAGAAAGGTTGAACTATGGATAACAGAGATTTAGTGGGAAGAATGAAGCGGTATTATCAGAAAAACGGTTTGAAAAAGACGCTGAAACGCTGCGTTACCAAGCCGGAGCCGCCCAAGCAGCAAATCTTAGATTTCTGGAATTTTATTGTGGATACAAAGGAGATCCCTTTTTCTAAGGAAGAGGCAGAAGGGTACAGGGAGGGACAGAAGATCGTCAACTGGATTGTGCCGGAGTTTGGCAAGGGATCTGGAGGCCATATCAATATCTTCCGTTTTATCTCCGCCCTGGAGCGCAGAGGGATCCACAACCGGGTCTATGTGTACCGGGCTGTGGAGCTGAATGATGATGAAAAGCTTCATACCCTGCTGCGGGAGCACTTTTCCATTCTGGATTCAAGAGTGGAGAGCTATTGTGATGCAGGAAAGGCAAAATTTGCCCACGCTACTGTGGCTACCTCCTGGATCACTGCTTACTTTGTGAAGAATTTTAACAATACCATTTCAAAATTTTACTTTATCCAGGATTTTGAACCCTATTTTTATGCCAGAGGGTCTGAGTATTCCTTTGCGGAGAACACTTACACCTTCGGATTTCGAGGCATCACCGCCGGGGACTGGCTGAAAAACCTGGTGGAGCGGGAGTACGGGATGAAAGCGGACAGCTTTGGATTTTCCTATGACCGGGAGCTTTATCAGCCGAAGAAAAAGACGGAAGCCGGGCAGAGGGTGTTCTTCTATGCCCGTCCGGTAACACCGAGACGAGATTGGGAGCTGGGACTTTTGGCGCTCCATGAGCTCTGCCGCAGGATGCCTCAGGTGGAGGTGGTGTTTGCCGGCTGGGATGTGAGTGCTTATGAGATTCCCTTTGCCCATAAAAACCTGGGGATCGTGTCGCTGGAGAACCTTTCTGATCTGTATGCCCAGTGCGATCTGTGCCTGATCATTTCCAGCACCAATTTGTCCCTTCTTCCCCTGGAAGTGATGGGATCCGGAAGCGTGGCGGTGTGCTCTAAGGGAGAGAACAGCTCCTGGCTGGTAAATGAAGAAAATGCAGTGATGGTGGACTTTGAACCCAATCAGATCGCGGATACCATGGAATTTTATCTGACCCATCCACAGGAGCTGGAGCAGATCCGGCAGAAGGGGATTGCTTTTGCAGAAGGAACTTCCTGGGAGCGGGAGGCAGATAAGGTTTATGAGGCTATTTTGAAAGGAATCAGGGAAGATGAGGGCTAAGAACGTTCTGATTATTGGCGGAAACGGTTTTATTGGCATGAATTTGGCTAAAATCCTTACAGAGAAGGGGAGCCGGGTGACAAGCTTTGATCTGGTAAGACCTTCCTGTGAACTGCCGGGAGTGGATTATATTGCCGGGGATTTTTTTGACACCCAGGTTTTGGAGGAGATTTTAAAGGATAAGGATGCGGTGGTTCATGCCATCAGTACCATCAATCCCAGCAACTCCAATGAAAAATATATGAGAGGCTATGAGGGAGACTTTCTCCAGTCTGTACGTCTCTGTGAGATGGCAGTGCGCTATGGGGTAAAGCTGTTGTTCCTCTCTTCCGGAGGTACTGTGTACGGCAATCAGGAGCATCAGCCGATTACAGAGCTGGCCTCCACCCACCCCATCAATCATTATGCTGCACTGAAGCTGTGCATCGAAAATGTGATGCGTACCTTCCACGCACAGCAGAATGCGGATATGGTGATCGCCAGGATCTCAAATCCCTATGGTCCCGGGCAGGACTATCACAGGGGCGTCGGGTTTATCGATGCTGCCCTGAAAAAATCCCTTACCGGGGAGGTTATGGAGATCTGGGGAGACGGAGAGACCGTGCGGGACTATGTGGCCATTGAGGATGTGTGTCAGATGCTCTGTGCCCTTCTGGAGTATGAGGGGCCGGAGGATGTGTTTAATATCAGTTCCGGCCAGGGGGAGAGTCAGAATGATATTCTCCGATATTTACAGGAGCTGGGCATTGACCTGAAGGTGGCGTTTAAGCCCAGCCGGAACGTGGATCTGAAAAAGACGGTGCTGGACAATTCCAGGATCCGCCAGATTTATACAAAGCCTTTGAAGTCTTTTAAAGAGGGAATACTGGAGTACTATACCTGGCTGAAGGAACAGAAAAGGCAGAACGAAAAATAGAACAGAAATAAAGGTGCTGGGGGTCAAAAGATATCCCGGAGATTTTTTGTGTTTGGTACTTTTGCAGCCCGGCATCCTTAAGACAGAGGGAGGGACAGGCAGTCTGTCTCCGGGGAGAAGAAATGAAAAAAATACGGGAATTGAAACAAGAAACGAAATTTGAACTGATCTTTCTGGTGCTGGTGGGCATTTTTTTGTTTTCCTGGGCTTTGCTGCAGCCCAAGAATTTTTCACCGGATGAAGCCATGCGGTTTCAGGTAGTGGACTACATTTTTAAATATAACCGGCTGCCTCATGGGGGAGACCCGGAGGTGATGAATTATTCCTATGGTCTGTCCTACGCCTTTTATCCTATGCTCACTTACATGGTGTCTTATGTATTTATGAAGATCGTAAGTATTTTTACCATGGATGCCCACGCTTTAGTGGTGGCTGCCCGGATGGCGGAGGTGCTTTACGGGGTGGCTGCGGCCTGGTTTACTTTAAAGATTGCCAGACGCTTTTTTAAAGGGGCTATGGAGAAAATGTTTCTCTGCCTGGTGATATTCCTCCCGGGGGCTTTTATTTTATTTACTTATGTGAACTGTGACAGTCTGGCTCTTTTGGCCACTGCTATGCTGATCTATTCCTGGATTCGGGGGCTGGAGGATCAGTGGAGCTTAAAATCCTGCGCCCTGGTGGGGGTGGGGGTGTCCATTTGCGCCTTGTCTTACTATAATGCCTACGGCGTGATCCTGGCGACTGTGGTTGTCTTTACGCTGTCCATCCTTTTCTGTGAGGAAAAGCGTTGGAATTTTAAAAAACTGATTACCAGAGGACTGTTTATCACAGCTATTTTCCTGGTGCTGGCAGGCTGGTGGTATGTGAGAAACTATATGCTCTACGACGGGGATATTCTGGGTCTGAACATTACCACTGTTTATGCGGAACAGTATGCCGCAGAGGGGATGAAGCCTTCTCAGCGTATGACTCTTCAGGAGACTCCGGGCTTTGGCGTGCTGGATATGCTGTTTCTGCAGCCCCATAATCATCAGCATAACTGGATGCTTATGGTGTATTACAGTTTCCTGGGCGTTTTTGGCTATATGACTGTGTGGCCGCCGGAGTGGATGGGCAAGGCCTTTATGGTATTTTTCCTGGTGGGCCTGGCAGGGGTCCTGGTGCAGGTGCGCAAGCTGTTTGCAGTGCGGGAACAGCGTTTTACAGAGACAAAGATGATAGGCGATTCCAGATTGAAGGTGGTCTGCACCTACAAACGGGATCGGTGGAGCAAAAGGGCAGTGTTTCATGTGGGAATGCTGATCACCCTGATCCTTCCCAATCTTTTAAATATCTATAATTCTTACGCCCAGGATTATCAGCCTCAGGGGCGCTACAGTATGCCTATGTTGATCCCGCTGATGTATTTTATGACATTGGGGATCCAGAAGATCGCTTCCAGGTTTGATAAGAACGGGAAAGCATTGAAGCTTGTGGGATACGGAATGTGCGCAGCTATGATCGCATTCTGGCTGTACTGCTATCTGGTTCTGCTGCTGCCCAGATTTTTGAATCTGGCAGGATAGAAAGGCAGCTGACTGCCCTGATTTTGTATTCCAGGGATTTGTAAGAGGGAATTTTATGGCAAAGCTTAGAGAACTGACCCAGAAAACAGTCCGCACTCTTCGGGAGGACGGATTTCAGAAAGTGGGAGAAAAGGCAAAAATATATTTGAAGCGGATCCGGGAGGAGAAGGTGGGGCAGGAATACACAGACCGGTGTTTCCGGGAGGTGCTGTTTATTAATGGATGCGATGAGCATCTGCCTCATCCGGGGAGATACCGGGTGACGCATCAGAGAGAACAGCTGGAGTCTCTGGGGATCACCACGGGTGAAGTGTATTACCGGTATTTGAAGCTGGATACGGTAAGGTGTTACCGCACCTTTGTATTTTTTCGCTGTCCCTATACTCCGGTGATCGGGGACTTTGTAGAGCAGGCCCATAAGCTGAACAAGAAAGTGTTTTATGATGTGGATGATCTGGTGATCGACACTGCTTACACAGATATGATTGCTTATCTGGACACGTTAAGTGACCAGGAACGCCAGGAGTATGACCAGGGTGTGAGAGAGATGGGAAGGCTGCTGCGCCTCTGTGATGGCGCCATTACGACCACCGGCTGTCTGGCGCACGAGCTGGAGCAGTATGTGCCCAGGGTGCTGGTGAACCGGAATGTGGCCTCGGAGGAGATGGTAAAGCTGTCCCTGGAGGCGGAGAACAGAGCGAAAAAAAAAGAAAAAGAGGAAGGTGCGGTAAGCCTTGGGTATTTCAGCGGCAGCATCACTCATGATGAAGATTTTCAGATGATCCTTCCGGTGCTGCGCAGGCTTATGGAGGAATATCCCGGCCTTCAGCTTCATCTGGCAGGAGAACTCCACCTGCCTCCGGAACTTGAGGACCTGAGGGAGCGGATTTTGGTGCATCCCTTTGTGGGCTGGCGGGAGCTTCCCGCCATGATCGCCGAAGTGGATATTAATCTGGCTCCTTTGACTACTACCACCTTTAACCGGGCAAAGTCGGAGAATAAATGGGTGGAGGCCGCACTGGTGAAGGTGCCTACGGTAGCCAGCGACATCGGAGCTTTTCATGAGATGGTGGAAAATGGCAAGACAGGGATCCTCTGTCAGAATCTGGAGCAGTGGGAAGAGGCTTTGCGGGCGTTGATCCAACAGCCGGATTACCGGGCTCTTATCGGAGAAGCGGCCCGGGAATACTGCCTGGATCACTGTGTTACTGCCAATACAGGACAGGAACTGGGAAGATTTTTGACAGAGCAGGAACCCAAAAGCGTGGCATTTCTGCTGCCCGCATTTCAGATCAGCGGCGGTGTTATGGTAGCGCTGCAGCACTGTCGTATCCTGCAGGAAGCGGGATGGGATGTGCTTCTTTACTCAATAGAGGAGCGGGGCAGAGAGTACTGGTATGAATTTGGCGGCTGCCGTTTTCCGGTACTGAACGGCAATGATGCAGCGATCTACGGGAAATTTGACTGGGCGGTAGCGACTATGTGGTCTACGGTGGACTGGCTGGAGGCTTTTCCCAGGGTGAAACACAGAGGCTATCTGGTGCAGAATTATGAGCCGGGCTTTTACGCCTTCGGAGATCCTCTGCGGATGCGGGCCAGAAAGACCTATGGCTGCAGGGAGGATCTTCAGTATCTGACGATTTCCCAATGGTGTCAGAGATGGCTGAAGGAGCAGTACGGCCATGAGGCCAGGTATGCGCCCAACGGCATTGATCCGGAGAAATTTCTTCCGGCGCCCAGAAATCTGGAAGAGACATCTGGAGAAAAGATCCGTATATTGATAGAGGGGGATTCTGCGGCTCCTCACAAAAATGTGGATGAGAGCTTTCGAATTGTGGAAAAGCTGGATCCGGAGCGGTTCGAGGTGTGGTATATGGCCTACAGCGGGGAGCCGAAAGACTGGTACCGGGTAGACCGGTTTTTGCCTAAAGTTCCCTATGATCAGATCCAGGAAGTGTACCAGGACTGTGATATCCTGCTTAAATCCAGTCTGATGGAGAGCTTTTCCTACCCGCCCCTGGAAATGATGGCAGCCGGAGGCTTTGTGGTGGCTGTGTTAAACGGAGGAAATCAGGAGTATCTGGAAGACGGTGGAAACTGTCTGTGCTACCAGCCCGGGGATATAGATCAGGCAGTGCAGGCTATTTTGCATATCTGCGGGGACCGGGAGCTGCAGGATAAATTTTATCAAAACGGACATAAGACAGTTATGGAACGGGATTGGAAGCAGATCAGAGAAAGTATTCTGAACTTGTATCAGTAGAGGTTCTGTATGAAAAAAATCGTAATTATCGGGGCTAATGATTTTCAGAGGCCCTTAATTCAAAAAGCAAGAGAGCGGGGCTATGAGACCCATGTGTTTGCCTGGCGGGAAGGAGCTACCGGGGCAGAGGATGCGGACTATTTCTATGAGATCAGCATCACCCAGAAGAAGGAGATCCTGGAGATCTGCAGGGAGATCAGACCGGATGCAGTGTGTACCATCGGCTCCGATCTGGCCAATGTGACGGTTCAGTATCTGGCAGAGAAGCTGGGGCTGCCGGGGAACAGCAGAAGCTGTATCATAAGCTCCACGAATAAATTCGAAATGCGAAAAGCCTTTGAGGCAGCGGGGATCCCGGTGCCCTATTTTCAGGTGGTGAAGGAGGGGGAGGACATAGAGCCTCCCGCGTACCCGGTGATCGTAAAACCCACAGACCGTTCCGGCAGCAGGGCCATCACCAGAGTAGAAAAAAAAGAAGAGCTGCCGGCAGCCATTCAGGCCGCAGTGGATCAGTCCTTTGAGCGGCGGGCGATTGTGGAAGAATATATTCCCGGAGGGGAGTACAGTGTGGAGACCATCAGTTTTGGCGGGCAGCATCTCTGCCTGGCCATTACCAAAAAGTTTACCACCGGAGAGCCCCACTACATTGAGGTCGGGCATCTGCAGCCGGCGCCGTTGTCAGGAAAGATGCAAAAGCAGGTGCAGGAGCTGATTTTTGCGGCTCTGGATGCTTTGCAGGTGCGTTTTGGAGCAGCCCACAGCGAGGTGCGCATTGACGAAGCGGGGACGGTGCGGATCATTGAGATCGGATCCCGCATGGGAGGAGACTGCATTGGCTCCGATCTGGTCCCCCTTTCTACCGGTCAGGATTTTGTGGGCATGGTGCTGGATACGGCTCTCGGGCAGCCGCCCAGGATGAGTGAAGTAAAGAACCATGTGTCCGCCATCCGGTTTCTTATGGATAAGAGAGAACTGGAGCATTTAAAATGGCTGCAGAGGTGCCATCCGGAGGCCATCCGGAAGGTAGTGATAGAAGGAGATGTGGATACGGCCCGCATTGTGGACAGCGGAAGCCGTCCCGGCTTTTACATTCTCCAGACAGAGAGCGCAAAAGAGATGGAATATCTGCTCCATGAAGGCCCAAAGGAGAATCCTATCGAAGCGCCGGGGCTGGCCAGAGAGTGCATCAGCCGGATGATGGAGGAGCACTATGACAGCCTGGTGATTAATGCGGGGCTTCACTCTGACCTGAGCAGAATCCTGGCAGAGACCTGTGTGAAGCTGGGACTTCCCTGCCTGGTGGTGGGTGCATGGGAGGAAGAGGAGCGTGCCAGTGAAAACCGGGCGGCCTTAAAGAAGCTGAAGGTGCGGGAACTGCTTGGCCCCTGGCAGGATCTGGAGCAGAATACCCGCCGGGCAGTGAAGGAATTAGAGGAGCTGGGGCTTCGTCCTTACTGCTTTGGCGAAAGGCAGTAACAAAGCATAGATGCAGGGCTTTCTGGGCGTGGGGCTTTTCCGGGGAATGGACAGAGAGCCATAAAATGCCTGAAAGAGGCGCAGTAAATTTTAATTAGAAATTTATTTATCAGGTGTGTAATATAATTTTTGATATAAGTAAAGTGTACATCGTAGAGGTTTTGTCACTCCTTTTTGGATTAAAAAAACATTGCCAAGTGAACAGTAAACACCTCTTGTCCTTGATTCTCAGAATGGATTTGATAAAATGTAGACAAACATGCGGGAGGAGAGCGTTATGTTAAAGCGATTTCTGTATTCCTACTTTGCATTATGTGTGATTCCGTTTCTGTTGCTTGGGATTTTGGTATCAGATTTCTCAGAGGAAAAGATCAAAGAGGAGCTGTTTAATGCGGCGGAGATTTCCATGGCAGAAAGCTATAGGAGTCTGAATGGTCTGGTGGAGAGTGCCAGGGAGACGGCGCTGGATGTGGGAATCAACCAGACATTGCAGCGGCAGCTGCAAGATATCAGCAACGGGACTCATCAGAGTCAGGAGGATCTGGAAGAGCTGTCACTGTGGTTGGGAGAATACTCGAAGTATGGTAATTCCTATATGAAGTTGGGCCTGTTCCTGGATGGGACACAGATAGAGAAGAATCAATTTAATTCTTCAAATGTACAGATTGTAGAAAAAGGACAGGAAGAGGACTGGTATCTGCAAGCGCTGGATGAGCCGGGACGTTTTCATTGGAGCCGGTACCAGACGGAGACTTCCACACTCCTGCGTCAGGCGAAATGTATTTACAGTGCGGAGGATTGGAGTACGCTGTTGGGCGTGATTACCGTTGATATTAATCTGGAGCGGATGAGAAGTATTGCAATGGCGGCCAATACTACAGGAAACCGGCTCTACCTGGTGGATGAGACAGGGGTGATTGTGTATCCGTATTATAATTATGATAAGATCCCGGAAGAGATTTTGCTTGCCAGTGAGAATGGGGTGTACACGGCAGGTCAGAATTTGATGCTGGTACAGGGCGTGGAGGCCACCGGCTGGAACCTGATAAAGAGTATTTCCATGGCGGAGATTACGCAAAAAACCAAGGGGATTACGAAGATTATCCTGACACTGGCCGTTGTGTTTGCAGCCATCTCTGTGTTGGCGGCAGTATATTTTACATGCCAGATTTCAAGACCGGTGGCGCGGCTTGCAGCCAAAATGAAAGGAGTGCAGACCGGTGATCTGACTGAGATTGAGGGAGGACCGGAGAAGGGAGAAATTGGTATTCTATATACAAATTTCAACTATATGGTGCGCAGACTGCGGACGCAGATTGAGCAGAACTATGTGTCTCGTATCCGAGAAAAAGAGGCAGAGCTGCGGGCACTTCAGGCTCAGATCAATCCGCATTTCCTCTACAATACGCTGGATTCGATTAACTGGCTAGCATTGCGCTACAAAGCTGACGTTATCAGCAAGATGGTGCTGGCCCTGTCAGATATGTTGCGGCTGAGCCTAAATAAAGGGCGGAATACGCTTCTGGTAGGTGATGAGCTGCGTCAGGTGGAAAGCTATATTGCGCTGCAGAAGGTTCGGTATTCCGATAGTTTTACGGTAGAATATGAAGTGGATCCGGGGACGAAAAACAGGAGGATCATCAAGATGCTGCTGCAGCCCATTGTGGAAAATGCGATTGTTCATGGATTTGAAGAGATCACAGAGGGGGGACTGATCCGCATTCGGGTGAAGGCGGTTCCCGGAGGCACCAGATTTGAGGTGGAAAATAACGGGGCGCAGATTGATATGGAGCGGATGCGGGAGCGCTTGGAAGGAAAAGATGAGGAAGAAAATGCGCGGCACGGATATGGAATCCGAAATGTGAATGAGCGGATCAAGGCATTTTACGGCAGCCAGTATGGAATTTCCTATGAAATTCGCAATGGATGCACTGTGGCTGCTTTTATCATACCGCAGGAAGGGGAAATGGAACTGCTATGATGAAGGTCATAATTGTGGATGATGAGCGGATTGCCAGGGAAGGATTGAGAGATCTGGTAGATTGGAATGCGCTGGGACTGGAAGTGGCGTGCTGCGCGGCAAACGGGGAAGCAGCGTTGGAATGGATGGAGCAGCATGGTACGGATATCGTGATTACTGATATTAAAATGCCGAAGATGGACGGACTGGAGCTGCTGGCAAAGATGTCGGAGCGGGGAATTGCTGCTACAACGATTATTCTCAGCGGTTTTAATGATTTTAAATATGCTCAGAAAGCGATACAGTATGGGGTGTTGCACTATCTTTTGAAGCCGGTGCATATGGAGGAGCTACAGGGAGTGTTGCAGCGGGCTGTGGAGGAACGGCAGAAAGGCCGAACAGGTTTTGCGATTGCACCGGAGGAGTATGCCAGATTTCGCAGCAGCCATCAAGGTCAGGCGGATGAGCTGATGCAGCAGCTGACCAGGAGCGTCTGTCAGGGCGCCACCCATGCGGTGGAAGGATATTGCAGCCAGCTTAAACAGCTGATGGATCAGGGTGGTTATTCTCTGGCTATGTTTAAAAAATATGCGTTTTCTGCACTATACCAGCTGATGCAGTCTGTAGGCCAGAAGCTGGATATTGAAATATCCTATTTAGAGGATGTGGATCGGCTTGCGTTGCTGTCGGTGGCCTCGACTGGGGAGGAAGCACAGCGGCAGATGTGCCAGTGTGCGGAAACTATCAGTGAGTATCTGGCAGCCGTAGATAAGAGCCAGAAAAGCCGGGTTATCGAGCAGATGCTGACGCTGCTGCAGCACCGGTATGCGGATCACAACCTGAGCCTTAATACTGTGGCAGATGAGATGGGCATGACGCCAAACTATTTGAGCAGTTTGTTTAAAGGACAGACGGGGCAAAATTTTTCCGCCTATCTGGAACAGCTGCGAATCGAAAAAGCATGTATGCTACTAAAAAAAGCGCAGTATAAAGTGTATGAGGTGGCAGATGCAGTGGGATACCGGGATGCAAGGCATTTTGCGAAAGTATTTAAAGCATCAACGGGAAAAACACCATTGGAATACCGCAATCAGATCAGGCGCTGACAGTAAAAATAAAAGCCTTTTCTTCAGAATGAATTGGAAAAAATTTAGTATAATTTTCTTTTGGCCAGGGATTTACCATACAGAATGTGTGGTAGATCCCTTTTTTGTTTTGGCAAATTAAGAAAGTTTTCTGCTTCAAATACGAATATTCCTTTGATAACGTAGAAAAGTGCACAAAAGCATAGCATTGATACATTTTTTTATCAGTAAATATTTTATATAATAAAATCACAGGAAAGGTATCGTAAGCAAAAGAGCTGCAGTTTGGCGGCAACGGAAGCGATACATGAGCGTGAAAAGGAGGAAAAAGAAATGATGAACAGAAAAATGCTCGGAATTGCAGTAGTAGCGGTGATGACCGCAACAATGTGCGGAAATGTTTTGGCAGGAGAAGCTAACGGAGAGCCGATTCGCATCGGATTGTCTACACCGATCACCGGCAATTTTGCAGAAAACGGAGAGGGAACAAGAGTTGCAGTGGAGATGGCAGTAGAGGAAATTAATGCGGCAGGCGGCGTGAAGGGACGTCCGATTGAGGTCGAGGTACAAGATTCCAAAAGTGATCCTACGCAGGCAGCACAGATTGCCACCATGTTTACAGAGGATGAGACGATCCTAGCAGAGATTGGAGATTTCGCATCTGGTGCATGTATTGCGGCGGCACCGATCTATGAGGAAGCCGGAATGGTACAGCTTTCCCCCACTGCGTCCAATCCGGATTATACGTTGCAGGGTGATTATATGTTTTCCATTTTCGGAAAGACCACAGATGAGAGCCAGTTTATTGCGGACTATCTTCTAAAGAAATATATGGGTACACAAAACGTTTCTGTGATCTATGTTAACAGCGATTGGGGTGTAGAGGCCTATGAGCTTCTTAGCGAATGCTGTGATGAGAATGGCATTAATATTGTATCCAGCGAGAATTTCTTCGAGGGGGAAAAAGATTTCTCCGTAGTGCTGACAAAAGCGCGTCAGACCAATCCGGATACAATCCTTTTGCTGATGAGCTATGACAGCGGAGCAGTTGCAATCAAACAGATTCGTCAAATGGAGTGGGACGTAAATGTAGCCATTTCTGGCCTGGCTTACTCTGAGCAGCTGATCACACTGGGAGGAGAGAGTGTGGAAGGAGTGTTAAGTGAAATTGGGTTCGTGATTGACGAGACAAATCCCGAAATGATGGAATTTGCCACAGAGTTTGAAAAACGGGCAGGATTTGCACCGAATATGATGATGACCTGCGCATACGATGCTACCAATATGTTGGCAGCGGCAATGGCAAACTGTGAGACCCTTGACCGGGCATCCATCCGCGAGGAACTGATGAACCTGCAGGGATTTGAAGGACTGACAGGATCCAAGACCTTTAATGAGGATCGCACAATCACACAGAAAAACTTCAAGATCGTCACAGTAGAGAATGGAGAATGGAAAGTTCTTACAGACGAGAGCTACATTGATTAACTGACAGCTGGAAAGGCTGCTGCTGAATCACCTCCGAAAGTTTGGACGGAAGGATTTTGCAGCAGCCTTTTTTCTAACACTGAAACTATCTTTTTTAATTTTGATGGAGGAAACATACATGCTTTTGGAACAGCTTATCAATGGACTGGGCCAGGGAATGATTTACGCGCTGATGAGTATCGGATATGCGCTGATCTTCGGCGTGGTGGGGTTAGTAACCTTCGCCCACGGAGATGTGATCGTCCTGGGAGCCTTTGCCGCCTTTTACAGCTTTACTTTTTTGAATGCTAACCTGTTTGTGGCAGTACTGTCGGGATTTATAGTCAGCGGAACCATGGGATTTGTGATTCACCGTGTCTGCTATAACCGATTCTTTTCTTCGCCGAGACAGATCCCGCTGATTTGTACAATCGGTATGGGAATGTTCCTGCGTAACCTGATCCAAATCGCGTCCGGGACAGAGGCAAAGCCGATTCCCAATCCTCTGGGAACGGGATCGATTGTTCTGGGAAATATCCGAATTACTTATATGCAGATTTTTATTTTTGCAGTGGTAGTAGGAATGTCCGTGGTCTTGACGTTGTTTTTGGGGCATACCCGTATGGGACTGTCATTGAAGTCTGTGTCTATGGATAAAACCGCTTCTGCACTGGTGGGAATTAATACGAAACGCGCCACCACGATAGGAAATATGATTGGCTGCAGCCTGGCCGGTGTGGCAGGAGTGCTGCTGGGTATGTATTACGGAATGATTACTCCCATGATGGGTGGCAATATCGGTATGAAAGCATTCTGCTGTGCTGTGTTAGGCGGCATGTCCAATATCTGGGGCGCTGCGGTGGGAGGGATTCTCATCGGTGTGTTTGAAAACCTGGGTATTATGGTATTTTCCGCAGGAATGCGTGATACTGTATCTTTTTTGTTTTTGATACTGGTACTGTTGATTAAGCCGGAGGGGCTGTTTGCAAGGAGGAGCAGATAAGATGAAAACAATATTGAAAAAAAATCCTTTCTGTGGTTTCGATCTGCTGCGCTACGAGGGACGTATCATCGTGGTAATTATGGCATTGTTATTTTTTGTTCCACTGGTGATTTCTGATAAAGCAATCGTCAACGTGATGACGCTGGTATTGCTCTACATTGTATTGGTGAGCTCACTGAATGTAGTGAACGGTTACTCTGGACAGTTTAATGTGGGGCAGGCTGGTTTTTACTGTATTGGTGCCTATACGGCAGCGATTCTCTCCACTCGGTTTGGTTGGAGTTTCTGGATCCTGCTGCCTGTGAGTGGAATTGCAGCGGCGTTAGTCAGCCTGCTTTTAAGCATCCCCACTGCCAAGCTAAAGGGAATGTATTTTACCATCGTAACGCTGGGTTTTTCCGAGATTGTCCGCCAGCTGTGCCTGAATTGGACCAGCCTGACGAGAGGTCCAAGAGGTATCTCTGGAATTCCTTCACCTGGCTTTTTCGGAATTTCTTACTCTAGAAATGCATTTTTTTACTATGTGCTGTTTGTGATTACAGTGGTAATGTTGTTTTGTACCAACCGGGTGCTGAAATCTAGGATTGGTAGAGCGTGGCGCTCCATCCGTGAGGATGATGCGGCGGCGGCCTCCCTGGGAGTACAGGTGGCACGTTACAAAATGCTGAATTTTGCCTACAGTGCATTCTGGGCCGGCGTAGCCGGATGTGTTTATGTATTTTTCCAGAGATTTGTCAGTCCAGATAGCTTTACGCTGGACGAGAGCTTCAATATTCTGGCTATGAATGTCATTGGCGGACAGGGAACACTACTAGGACCGATTGTTGGGTCGATCACCATTAATCTGATTACAGAAATGTTCCGTTCCGCACTGCAATATCGCATGCTGCTGTATTCTGCGTTGATTATTATTATGATGTGGATCCGGCCGCAGGGCCTGGTTGGTTCTATCAATAGAAAAGCGCCGGAAACAGAAGAAAAAACGGAAATGAAAAAAGGAGGGGTCATCGATGGCAGTGCTTCTTGAGACAAAAAGCATCAGCAAGCATTTTGGCGGTCTGAAGGCGGTAAATGAAATTTCCATGCAGGTCAATGAAGGGGAAGTACTGGGAATTATCGGACCTAACGGAGCCGGGAAAACGACATTTTTTAATCTGATTACAGGGACATATCGATTAACAGAAGGAGAAATTCTGTTTGATGGACAAAATGTGACGAACCTGCCGCCGGAGAAAATGGCAGGTCTTGGCATTGCACGGACTTTTCAGAATATCAAGCTGTTTAAATTTTTGAGTGTACTGGAAAATGTGAAGGTAGGATTTCATATCCGTACTCAGTCGGGGTTGATGGACAGTATCCTACACACAAAGAAATATAAAGAGGATGAGGCACTGGCTAATGAGAAGGGAATGGAAATCCTGCGGAAAGTAGGATTGGCGGATCAGGCAGAGCTGTTGGCAGGCAATTTGCCCTATGGCTGGCAGAGACGCTTGGAGATCGCCAGAGCACTGGCGCTTTCGCCCAGAATTTTACTGTTGGATGAGCCTGCTGCCGGAATGAATCCCAGTGAGACGGCAGAGCTGATGCAGTTTATCCAGGAACTGAACCGGGGCGGAATTACGTGTGTAGTAATTGAACATGATATGAAATTTATTATGAATCTGTGTGACCGGATTGTAGTAATCAATTCCGGTCAGAAATTGGCAGAAGGATCTCCGGTGGAGGTGACCAGAGATCCCAAAGTGATTGAAGCATACCTAGGATCGGGGCTTACGATTGAACGCAGAAAGAAAGGGGGCAGCGTGGTATGAGCGGTACATTGCTGGATGTAAAAAATATTTCTGTGCGGTATGGAAATGTTAATGCGCTCAGAGGCATCGATTTTCATGTGGATCAGGGTGAAATTGTGACGTTGATTGGCTCCAACGGAGCCGGAAAAACATCGAGTCTGATGGCAATCAGCAACCTGATTGAGGGCAAAAAACAAGGAACAATCACCTTTGATGGAACAGATATTTCCCACATGGAATCCAGTGCGATTGTAAAGCTGGGTGTCAGCCATGTTCCGGAGGGGCGTCATATTTTTGCCAAGCTGACTGTGGAAGAGAACCTGAAAATGGGGACTTTTGGAACAAAAAAATACGATAAGCAGAAAGCGGCGCAGCTGATGGAGGAAGTATATGAGATGTTCCCGCGGCTGAGAGAGCGGAAAAACCAACTGGGCGGTACACTTTCCGGCGGAGAACAGCAGATGTTGGCCATCGGGCGCGGACTGATGTTTTCACCGCGATTATTGATGCTGGATGAGCCAAGTCTAGGACTGGCGCCTCTGGTGGTAAAAGAAATTTTCGAATTAATCTTAGATATCAGAGATAAGGGAATAACGGTGCTTCTGATTGAGCAGAACGCAGGGCTGGCTCTGCAGATTGCAGATCGGGGATATGTGCTGGAGAACGGAAGAATTAGTTTGTCAGGAACCGGAGAGGATCTGGCCCACGACGAGCAGGTCATTAAGGCTTATCTTGGTATGTAGCAGATAAAAAACAAATTGAATGCAAGTGAGCCTCTGCCAGCTTTAGAGGCGCAGAGTTCTTAGCGGGAAAAGGGGAGGCTTTGCATAACACAGTAGAACCGACAGGGAGGAAATAGTATGTTAAAGACAGACAGAAGTCATCAGTCAGAAGAAATAGAAAAAATGAGAGGAATGATTAAAGATCGGGGAGGATATCTTTATTATCTGGCTGAGGCAGCGAAGGTATCAGATCCAAATTGGGAGAAGGTATTCCGAAAGGGGCTAACCGAGTATGGCTGCATGAGATACCGCGCTTGCTTTACAAAGGTGGAAGGACTAGATGATTTTGCGGCAGCGTATCTTTCTGATACTACAAAGAAGATTTTTGACAGCGAGATTATAGAGCAGGATGAGAAGCATCTGGTGATCAAAGCAGGATACTGCCCTCTGATGCATGCATGGGTGGATTGTGGAGGCGATGATGCCACCGTGGCAAAATTATGTGACATTGCGATGGATGGAGACCGTGCAATGGTGAATTCTATCCCTGCGCTGGATTTTTCTCTGAGAAAATCTCTGGCATTCGGGGATGAGCAGTGTGAGTTCCTGGTGGAGCTGGCTGCCCGGAAGGAGGAACAGGAATGAAAGCATTTGGCGAATCCAGAGTAGTTATCATTGGTATGGGATTTCTGATGGAATATATTTTCCCCTGCTTTCGTGCAGCTATGGGTGAGAAAACAGCGGAGCAGATTATGGCAGTGACGGCAGATGCGGAAGATCTTGAGGGAAAGCAGGAACGTCTGGGAATCCGTGTGTTGTTAAATGATAACAGTGGTGCGTTAGAACAGATGGATCCGGATTATATTTTCTTTGCTCCGCCGCCCTCTGTGGCGCCGAAGCTTGCGAAAGAGGTGCTGCTGCCTTTTTATGAGAAGAGAAGGAGACAGGGCGGGGAGCTTCCGGTTCTGTTTGCTTTTCCGCCAAGCCCTGCCGGAGCGTTTTATCTGGAACTTCTTGGGGCGGATGTGAAAGTAGTGAACGTGATCCCAAATATGTTTTGCCGATTTGGTGATGAGGTGAGACCGGAGGTGGCAGCCCATCTGATTACTTACCCTGAGCATTCCTGCTGGAGCACAACGGAGCGGGAAGAATTGCGTAAATTTTTTGCAGCTATGGGGAAATGCATGGATGTGCCGCCTGAACGGATTCTGCAGGTACTGTCTGCGGAGATTGCAGCACACCCTTTGACAGAGCTGGCTGATATTGCGGCAAGAACACTAACGGAGAAGGGAATCGCCTGTACATATGCGCAGACGGCAGGTGCCATGCGTGCGGTCATGATGGAAGCGTGTGGGTATCAGATTGTTGGAGAACCCTGTCGAGCGGATATGGTGCCAGATGAGGAGATGGCCGGTTTGCTGGGAAAGATTGCACTTTCTTGGTATCAGGGGCTGCGGGATTTTCTGACAGAAACTGGTATGGACCGGGAGGAAGCGGCCGATTTTCTGCTCCCGCGGTTTGATTTTTATTTTCGCCAGGCGCAGACTGCTTCCCGGGAAGCAATTGTGGCAAAGGCGAAAAAGGATGCTACAAAAGGCGGCATGCTGGAGCTTTGTATGGAAGAATACTATGCAGCCGCAGAGCCTAGGATTCGGGCGCTGATCCTTTCCGAAGATAGAAAAAAATGGCAGGCTCAGGCGGATCAGATCGGATGCCTGATGGCAGAGATTACAGCATCTGTGGTGGAGCGGGGAAGAGGACTGCATAAAGGGGAAGAACTGGTCTTTTCGCCCAGACAGCATGCAGTAATGTTTGGCCTGTTGGCGCGGGAGATTCTGAAAGAATTTGGTGATGAGGGAGATACTCTGCTGATGGATGCGGTGGCAAGGTATGGTCAGGAACGGGGATTTCGCATGGCGCGCCGTTGCGAAAGAAGAGGCAGCACAAAAGATATGGTCGGATATTTTGCCTACTCGGAGTGGAGCTGGCCGCAGGGATTTCGCAAGGCAGTGATTCAGACGGAGCCTTATTTTGCCCACTATGTTTATGAGTGCCCCTGGTGCAGCGCCTGGAAGGAAAGCGGGCTTTCAGAGTACGGCCGGTATTATTGTCGGAACGTGGATGAAAATATTGTAAAAGGATTTAATCCGGAACTTCATCTGGAAATGAAAAGTTATCTGAGCGCACCGGAAGCGAGCTGTTGTGAATTTCACTGGAAAGATGCAGTGATGGATGAAAAAAACGGAAAATGCCAGGCAGAAATCCAGGGGCAGATCGGTACATCCTGTCTGCGAGATTTTGCCTATCATACTGCTCATACCTTCTGTACGCTGCTGGACGAGGCGGCAAAGAGGAACAGCCAGAAGGCGGATCAGATTGAAAAAACAGTGCGCCGAGAGTTCGCTGCAAAGTGCAGCTACCAGGAACTGGTGTGTGTATTGACAGAAAGTCTACGGAACTTTTCTGAGGCGGATGAAAAGGAGTGATTGTATGCTGACGGAAGAGAGAATGGAGGAATTATATTCTCTTCTGGAGAGAGAACTGGTGCCGGCACTGGGGTGTACAGAACCGATTGCTATCGCTTATGCAGCTGCCCGCGCACGGGCGCTATTGGGCTGTACCCCGGAGCAGATTACTGTGTACTGCAGCGGAAATATCATCAAAAATGTAAAGGGCGTCAATGTGCCGGGAGCTTCCGGAATGAAAGGTATTGATACGAGTGCGGTGCTGGGTGCTGTGGCCGGGGATGATTCGTTGCGGATGGAAGTGCTTCAGAAGGTGACACCGAAGGATGTGGAGCAGGTAAAGAAGCTGCTGGACCAGGGTATCTGCAAAATAGTTCCGCTTCATGGCAAGGCAAACTTGCACATTATTATGGAGGAGCAGGCGAAAGGCCACACAGTGCAGGTGGAAATCAGGGATTCGCACATGAACGTGATACGGGAAGAGAAGGATGGAGAAGTTTTGGTGTTGGCAGATGGAGCATGCATGGAAACAGGAGCAGAGGGAGAACATCAGCTTTTGAACAGCGGATATGAGAATCTGAATATGGCAGATATTTTCCAGTTTGCCGGTCAGGCATCTCTGGAACGTCTGGAACGGGTCATTGAGCCACAGATTGCCTGCAACCTGGCAATTGCGGAGGAAGGGCTAAAACAGAATTGGGGAGCGCAGGTGGGAAAAACACTGTTTGACCATGCGGAGAACGTGCCAAGACGGGCCGCTGCCTATGCTGCTGCCGCTTCTGATGCGAGAATGGGCGGTTGCATGCTGCCGGTGATTATCAATTCCGGCAGCGGCAATCAGGGAATTACCGTATCTGTACCGGTGGTGATCTACGCCAGAGAAAACTGCATTCCCAGAGAAAAGTTGATTCGTGCAGTGGCGCTAAGTAATCTGGTAGCGCTGCTGCAGAAGTCATACATTGGAAAACTGTCTGCGTACTGCGGCGCAGTGAGTGCCGGATGCGGCAGCGCAGCAGGAATTGCCTATCTGTGTGGAGATACCTTGGAGGAGATTGAGAATACAGTGACCAATACCATTGCCAATGTGTCTGGAGTAGTCTGCGACGGCGCAAAAGCCTCCTGCGCAGCCAAGATTGCCACAGCGGTGGATGCGGGATTTTTAGGACATGATATGGCGGTGCGCGGTATCGTATTCCAGAGCGGAGACGGTTTGGTGAAAAAAGATGCGGATCACACGATTGCAGCATTCGGGCAGATGGCCAGAGAAGGCATGCGCGCTACGGATGAGGAGATTCTCAATATTATGATCAGCGATGTGTTAGACGAAACGGCGGATGTGAGGAAAATGTAGTAGAGGAGAAGTTTATGGACGGGATAAAAAGGAAAGCGGAAAAACTGAAACCGGAGATGGTGAGAATCCGCAGAGAGATTCATCAGAATCCGGAACTAGGATCAGATCTGCCACTGACGAAACGATTAGTACGGCAGGAACTGGAGATGCTTGGACTGAACGTAAATGAGTGTGGCGGCGGGCTGACAGCGGAGATTGACGGGGGCGATGGTCCGATAATCCTGTTGCGTGCTGATATGGATGCGCTGCCGATGCGGGAAGAGAGCGGGCTTCCCTTTGCAGCACAGGGGAATGCAGCGCATACCTGCGGTCATGATCTTCATACAGCAATGCTGCTAGGGGCAGCAAAATTACTGTCAGAGCAAAAACAGAAACTGAAAGGACGCGTGCGGCTGATGTTTCAGCCGGATGAAGAGAGAGCCCGAGGCGCTGCGGCCATGATGGAGGAAGGTGTTTTGGATCGTGTCTTGGCGGCAGTGGGAATGCATGTGACGCCGGGTGAAGCGGTGGGAAGAATCAACTGTACACCTGGGGAAAAGACGGTTTCGTTTGATCAGTTTGTGATTACACTGAAGGGAAAGGGAGGTCACGGGGCTATGCCGTATCTTGCGGTGAATCCTGTTTCAGCAGGGGCCAGGATCTGCATGGCACTGGAGAGCATCCCTTCACAGGAATGTGCGCCCGGCAGTGGAGTCGTGGTGACAGTGGGAAGCTTTCATGGAGGAGAGGCATGTAATGTAATCCCGGATTCTGCCAGGATCGAGGGGACTTTTCGGACGAGAAATAATGCGGAACGAAACAAGATTCAAAAGAGGATTTCCCAAATAGCAGCAGGAATCGGAGAAGCTTTCCGGACAAACGTACAGGTGAGTTTTCCAGTAGGAGCGCCAGTGCTGATCAATAATCCGGATTTGTGCAGACGAATTGCAGATGCGTTGGAACGAACACTTGGGCAAGCGCAGATAGACCGGATGTCGAAGCGCATTGAAGCGTCTGAAGATTTTGCACTGATTGCGCAGCAGGTGCCATCCATGTATCTGAATCTGGGAACCGGTGGAGAGGAGATTGGCTGCAGTGTGGGAAATCATCACCCCAAAGTGCGTTACAGTGAGGACGCTCTTCCGGTGGGATGCGCAGCTTACGTGGCGGCAGCTCTAACATTACTGGAAAAGGAGGCTGGGGCAGATGGAGCATGAGAGATTTCATTATAAAACACTGGACGAAGTAAAAGCATGGGCTATGCAGATGGGAGTGTATCTGCCGTTTGCCGAGGATACGCATCTTTTGGGGGAGCCGCTGCAGATTGGAAAAGTGACGTTTCCCAACCGATTGGGGATTGCTCCCATGGAGGGCGCGGATTCCACGCCGGAAGGCGGTCCTTCAGAGTATACGGTACGCCGTTATGTGCGGGAAGCCCAGGGCGGCAGTGCTGTAATCTGGTTTGAGGCGATTTCAATTGTGGAAGAAGGACGGTCCTCTGCCACCCAGCTGTTGCTGACGGAGGATACGCTGGAGGATTTTAAGAGGCTGACTGCTCAGGTAAAACAGGCGGGGATCAGAGCCAACGGATTTGCCCCTTATCTGATTATGCAGGCGAATCACAGCGGGCGCTATTCCAATCCGGGCAATCATCCGGCACCGCTGATTGCTTACCGGAATCCTCAGCTAGAACAGTATCGGGCAGCAGATGATGCCTGTATAGTCAGCGACGACTATCTGGAACGGCTGGAGGAACAGTTTGGAAAGGCGGCAAAACTGGCAAAAGAGGCGGGATTTGATGCAGTGGATATCAAGTCCTGTCACGGCTATTTACTGGCAGAGCTGACCAGCGCATACAGCCGTCCAGGGCGTTACGGCGGCAGCTATGAAAACCGTACCAGAATGCTGAAAAACAGCATCCGAGCGGCGCAGGTTTGGGAAGATGAGCGGTTTATGGTTACCTGCCGTTTGGGGATCTACGATGGCTATGAGTATCCCTGGGGATTTGGAGTGCGTCCGGGGGGAGGCCTGACGCCGGATGATACAGAGCCGGTGCGGCTGGTAAAAGAGCTGAACGAAGAGTATGGGCTGGATCTGGTGAACCTGACCATGGGAAATCCTTATGCGACGACCCATGTGACAAGGCCTTTTGACCGAGGCAAATATCTGCCGCAGGAACATCCACTGGAGGGGATTGCGCGGATGATTTCGGGCATTGGAATAGTCAAGCGTCAGGTTCCGAAGATGTGTATTTTTGGATCTGCCCCCACCTATCTGCGCCAGTATGCGGATTTGTATGCTGCAGGCGCACTGGAAGAGGGACTGTGCGATGGGATGTTGTTTGGCAGAATGGCATTTGCAGATCCGGATTTTGCCAATGAAATTATAAAGACGGGGCGGATCAATCCAAATCGAGTCTGCCTGACCTGTGGCATGTGCGGAGATCTGATTCGCGCCCACAAGCCTACCGGGTGTGTGGTTCGGGACGCAGAGCTGTTTCGGCCGTTTTATCAGGAATTTCTGGAGATTAAAAAAACGCAGCCGGCGAATTTCAGAGGATAGCAGCCGAAAGATGGAGGGTGGAATCATGAAAAAGACAGCGATTGTAACAGGGGGAAGCAGAGGAATCGGACTGGCGATTGCACGGCAGCTTGGAATGGACGGATGTCGGATCGTCATGGCAGCTACCAGACCTGAGGTACAGAACAAAGAGGCACTGGAGGAACTCAAGGAAAAGGGCATCGAATGTGTTTATGTACAGGCCAATATTGGGGAGAAGGAGTCCAGAGAACGGATTGTAGAGACAGCGGTGAGAGCATTTGGAAGAATCGATATTCTGGTGAATAATGCAGGCGTTGCACCGAAAGTTCGGACAGACCTGCTGGAAATGTCAGAAGAAAGTTTTGACAGGGTTATGGGTATTAACACAAAAGGAAATATGTTTCTGACTCAGGCGGTGGCAATAAAAATGATCGGGCAGGAACGAATCAGCGGACGAAAAGGAGTGATTGTGAATGTATCCAGCTGCAGCGCGGAAGTTAGCTCTATCAGCCGCGGAGAGTACTGCGTGTCCAAAGCTGGAGTCTCCATGCTTACAAAATTATATGCGGATAGGCTTGCGAGGGAAGGAATCCTGGTGCATGAGGTGCGTCCAGGCGTGATTATGACGGATATGACCAGCACAGTCAAAGAAAACTATGACAGGTTGATTGACGATGGAATTTTCCCAATTGCCCGCTGGGGTACACCAGAAGATGTGGCCGGCGCGGTCAGCGCTCTGTGCAGTGACAAATTCCTCTATACTACGGGAGATTATATCGATGTAGACGGCGGTTTCCATATTAGGAGACTGTAGTACACAAGAGGTTTTGGAGAAAAAGAGTAAGAAAAATGGGATAAAAGAAAAATGGGATAAAAGAAAGATTGGATAAAAAGGCCGGAGGAGAAAGATGAGAGAACAGGGGTATTTGGAGATCGGAGGATACAGAGCCGCGTTTTATCGGTGCAATACGGTTATTGTGGGAACCGGTGCAGCTGGTTATAATGCGGCAGACCGACTCTGGCAGCTGGGGCAGAAAGATATTCTGATGGTAACCGAGAACCGTATGGCGGGAACCAGCCGGAATACGGGGAGTGACAAGCAGACGTATTATAAGTTGACTCTTTCCGGAGGAGAAGGAGACAGTGTAGAAGAAATGGCCAGGACGCTGTTTGAAGGACAGTGTGTGGACGGAGATCTGGCGCTGTGTGAGGCGGCTCTCTCTGCTCAGTGTTTTCTGCGGCTGGCTGAGATGGGTGTGGAGTTTCCGCAGAATCGATATGGAGAATATGTGGGGTACAAGACGGACCACGATCCTCGCAGAAGAGCTACCAGCGCAGGTCCATACACCAGTCGGCAGATGACCGAATGTCTGGAACAAGCGGTGATTGAGAAGGGAATCACGATTTTAGATCACAGGCAGGTGATTCGCATTCTTAGTGACGGGATGCGGGTCTATGGGTTGCTCTGCCTGAATACGGGCAGTAAAGAGAAAACGGAGCTATTCACATTGATTCGGTGCCAGAATGTGGTGTATGCCACCGGCGGCCCCGCCGGCATGTATGCGGAGAGTGCCTATCCAGCTGGCCATTACGGAGCTACAGGCCTGGCGTTTGAGGCCGGTGTAAAAGGAAAAAATCTGACTGAATGGCAGTATGGGATGGCTTCAGTTTGTCCCCGTTGGAATGTATCCGGCACATATATGCAGGCGTTGCCAAGGGTCTATTCTGTTGATACAAGCGGCGGTGATCAGAAAGAATTTCTGATGGACTTTTTTGAGACAGCGGGAGAATGTTTAAGCTGTATATTTTTAAAAGGATATCAATGGCCCTTTGATGTGAGAAAAGCGTTGGGTGGAAGTTCTGTGATTGATCTTCTGGTCTATCAGGAGCAGCAGAAAGGGCGGAAGGTATTCTTAGACTATACAAAAAATCCCTGCGGGAAGGAAATAGATTTTACAGCGCTGATTCCGGAGGCCAGGGAGTACCTGGAGCAGGCTGGTGCCTGTTTTGGTACGCCGTATCAGAGACTGCTCCATATGAATGCTCCGGCGGTGGAGTTCTACCGGGATCGGAGAGTGGATCTAAAGAAAGATCCGCTGGAAATTTCGCTTTGTGCCCAGCATAATAATGGCGGGCTGGCGGTGAATCACAGATGGCAGACCAATATTGAGGGGCTGTTTGCCGTGGGGGAAGTCAGCGGAACTCATGGAGTCTGCAGGCCGGGCGGCGCAGCACTGAATGCCGGTCAGGTAGGAAGCACCAGAGCAGCTCAGTATATTGCAGCTAAATGCGGTGGGGAGCCAGAGGAGCCATGTGCGGTATTTGAGGCGGAGTCCGAGAGAGCTCTTCAGGAAATGGGATTTCTGGTAGAAGAGGCACTGAAAAAGAAGGGAAATATGCGTTCTTTATGGAAAGAAGCATCCAGGCATATGAGTGCTTGTGCTGCTGCTGTGCGAAACGAGGCAGAAATCCGGCAGTATGAAAAGCAGGTTTCTTCCTGGGTGGAACAGTACGGGAAACTAGTAGGTGCCGAAACAATGGCGGATGTGGCACTGATGTTTCGTCTGCGGGATATGCTGCTGTGCCAGAAAGTGTATCTGGGCGCAATGAAAGACTACATTTGCAGGGAAGGTAAAAGCAGGGGAAGTGTATTATATACGGATCCGAAAGGAGTAAAGCCGGATGAGACTCTGCCGGAACTTTTTCGTTTCCGCCTGGATGAAGGAAGCCTTGGTGGGCTGGTACAGGAAGTGTTTCTAAAGAACGGAAAGACGGTCTGTCAGTGGAGGGCCGTGCGTCCCATTCCGCAGGAAGATGATTTCTTTGAAAATGTGTGGCGTGATTTCCGGGAAGGTAAAATTATGGATACAGAAACGGCTCAAGAATAAAGTGTGTTTAGAGTGTAATATATTGCTATTATGTATGGTTACAGAATGAAAAATAAATTACAAAACCGCTGTGCTGACAGTAGAAACTGCCGGTGCAGCGGTTTTTTCTCAGGTATTGCATAACACTTGACAAGGTGCTATAATAATTAATACTATACATAATTGGGCTTATTCTGCGCCCTGGTATAGAATGAAACGCGGGAGATAGCAAACATGTCAAATGAGAAAAAAGAACGGCCGAAAGTAATGCGGTCAGAGACAGGGACACCGAAGAAACGGGGAAAGCTGGAAGTATCTCTTGGGTGGTTTCTCATCCTGCATCTGAGTTTGATTGTAAACTCCATGGCAGGTGCCGCCTCCAAGATGGCAGGACGACAAAAGTTCCTGTCACTGAAGTTTTTCTTTTTTTATGGTCTGGTGCTGGTCATTACCTTTGCCTTTGCGCTGGTGTGGCAGCAGGTGTTGAAGCACATGTCACTGACCTTTGCCTTTACGAACAAGCCGATTACAATGATCTGGGGAATCATCTGGGGGGTACTGATTTTCCAGGAGAAGGTTACCTGGAATATGCTTTTGGGTTCCGGGGTCATACTGGCAGGGATCATTATAGGAGTCAGCGGAAATGAGTAATTTGGGAAAATACATAGCAATCTGGATGTTTTCAGTGTTCATCTCCTCTGTGGCGCAGGTGATGCTGAAGGTGGCAGCCAATAAAACCTATGACAAAAAAATAAAAGAATATGTAAACCCCCTGGTGATCACGGCCTACGGCATTTTCTTTTTATCTACCATACTTACCATGTATGCATTGAAATTCGTACCTTTGACCATGTCGCCCATTATTGAGTCCACCAGCTACATTTTTGTGCCTGTGCTGGGGGTTTTTATGCTGCGGGAGCGTATCAGCAAACGGCGGCTTTTGGGCATGGGGATCATGGTGATTGGAATATTTATATTTACCCTGTAGAAAACAAAGAATACGGGGCAATGGACAGAGACAGATGATATAGAAGAAATACTGCAGCCAGATGCTGCAGAGAAAACAATATAAAACAAACAATATATGAAATATACCCCATAGAAAGAATTGTACAAGAGAAACGAAAAACCATACAAGATGCGCCAAGGCTTTAGCCTGCGCATAAGGAGGAAGCCCTATGATCGATTTTAACAGACCCCCCTATGTGGGAAAAGAGCTAGATTATATTAAACAGGCCATTGAGATGGGCAAGCTGTGCGGCGACGGAGAATTTACGAAACGCTGTTCTGCCTGGATGAGAGAAAAATATGAGGCAAATCATGTGCTTATGACGACCTCCTGTACTCATGCCCTGGAGATGGCCGCCTATCTGTGCGATCTGAAGGAGGGGGATGAGGTGATCATGCCCTCCTACACCTTTGTATCTACTGCGGATGCATTTGTGCTCCGGGGAGCCAGGATTGTGTTTGTGGATATCCATCCGGAGACGATGAACATTGATGAGACCAAGATCGAGGCAGCCATTACGGAAAAAACCAAGGTGATCTGCCCGGTGCATTACGCCGGCGTATCCTGCGCCATGAATGAAATTATGGCCATTGCGAAAAAATATAATTTGAAGGTAGTGGAGGATGCGGCTCAGGGCGTGAGTGCTTACTACAACGGAAAAGCACTTGGCACCATCGGAGACTTCGGCTGCTACAGCTTCCATGAGACCAAAAACTACACCATGGGAGAGGGAGGCGCTCTGGTATTTCAGGATGACCGGTACCAGGAGGCTGCAGAGATCTTAAGGGAAAAAGGAACAGACCGGAGCAAGTTCTTCCGGGGACAGGTGGATAAATATACCTGGGTAAACTACGGTTCTTCCTATCTGCCCAGTGACATGAATGCCGCCTACCTGTATGCGCAGCTGGAAGAAGCGGAAAAGATCGATGCCAAGCGCCATGCAATCTATGATTATTACCATGAGCATCTGGCACCTCTGGCGGCGGCCGGTTATATTGAACAGCCCGTTGTGCCGGAGTACGCAAAACATAATGCTCATATGTATTTTATAAAAGCAAAAGACCTGGAAGCAAGAACACGGCTGATGAAATATCTTCGTGAGAAGGGTGTCTGGACAGTGTTCCACTACATTCCGCTCCACACTGCCAAAGCGGGGCAGATGTTCGGCCGCTTCCACGGTGAGGATGTGTACACTACAAGGGAGAGTGAGCGGCTGATGCGCCTTCCCATGTTCTACAACCTGAGCATGGAGGATGTAGCCTATGTGACCCAGTGTATTCTGGATTATCCGGAGTTCAACCGCTAAAGAGAAAGCTTTTAAAGACAGTTTAGGAGGATTCATGGCAGAAAGTAAATGGATCTCTTATGTAAAGAAAATCAGGCCTTACAATATTGTAAAAGGCGTTCGTTATCTGAAGCATTTTGGCTTTAAGGAGTTTATGGTGCGTCTCTCTGAGCGGATGGAGCCGGAGGAGGTGCCGTACGGTCCCTGGTATGAAAATTACCGGGCTAAGGAGCCGAAGCTGGAATGGCAGCGGAACTACCGGTTCAGGGATCCGGCAGTGTTCAGTATTGTAGTGCCGGTATACAAAACCCCGGAGCTGTTTCTGAGGCAAATGATACAGTCGGTGCTGAATCAGACCTACCCTTATTGGGAGCTGTGCATTGCCAATGGAAGCCCGGAGGATGAGGCTGTGTCCAGGGCGCTTTTGGAATATCAGGAAAAGGATGCCAGGATACGGGTTCAAAATCTTGAGAACCAGGGAATCGCAGGCAACAGCAATGCAGCCCTGGCCATGGCAGAAGGCGACTTTATCGGTCTTTTGGATCATGACGATTTGCTGTCTCCGGACGCGCTGTTTCAAGTGGCAAAAGCGCTGGAACAGCAGGCAGGGAAACGGCCTATGAGAGAGGCTGAAGCGGATGTGCTCTACACAGACGAGGATAAGGTGACTGCGGATCTGTCCGAGCATTTTCAGCCCCATTTAAAGCCGGATTTTAATCTGGATCTGCTGCGCTCCAACAATTATATCTGTCATTTTCTGGTAGTACGCAGAAGTTTGGTAGAGCAGGCCGGAGGTTTCCGAAAAGAGTTTGACGGGGCTCAGGACTATGATTTTATTTTCCGCTGCGTGGAGCAGGCAAGAAAAGTGGTCCATGTGCCGGAGATCCTGTATCACTGGAGGGTGCACCAGTCCTCCACCGCGGACAATCCAGCCAGCAAGCTTTATGCCTATGAGGCCGGACAGCGGGCGATCCAGGAGCATCTAAAACGGCAGAATACTCCGGGAGAGGTGGAAAAGAAAAAGGATCTGGGATTTTACCGGGTGGTCTATCCGGTGAGGGAGGAGGCGCTGATCTCCATTGTGATTCCCAACAAGGATCACCGGGAACTGCTTTTGCGCTGCCTTAATTCTATCTATGAAAAAAGTACCTATCAAAATTATGAAATTCTGATCATAGAAAACAACAGTACGGAACAGGAAACCTTTGAGTATTACAAGGAGATTGACGGAAAGCGAAATACGCGGGTTTTGTACTGGGAAGGGGAATTTAATTATTCCGCCATCAATAATTTTGGAATCAGTCAGGCAAAGGGGGAATACCTGATCTGCCTGAATAATGATATAGAAGTGATCACTCCCGGCTGGATGGAGGAGCTTTTGGGAACCTGTCAGCGGCCGGAGGTGGGGATCGTTGGAAGCCGTCTCTATTATCCGGATAATACGATCCAGCATGCGGGGATTGTTGTGGGAATCGGCGGCATTGCAGGGAGTCTGTTTGTGGGCATGAAGAGAGAACGCAGCGGCTATCTGCACAAGGCAGCCCTGATGCAGGATCTAAGCGCAGTGACAGCAGCCTGCCTGATGGTCAAGCGCAGCGCCTATGAGGCGGCTGGAGGGTTTGAAGAAAAACTGGCAGTGGCCTTCAATGATGTGGATTTTTGTCTCAAGGCAGGCCGGGCCGGATATCTGGTGGTGTATGATCCTTATGCGGAGCTTTATCACCATGAGTCCAAAACCAGAGGAAGTGAGGATACCAAAGAAAAGGTGCAGCGCTTCCAGAGAGAGATTGAATATATGAGGAGCCATTGGACGGAACTTTTGAAAAAGGGAGATCCTTATTATAATAAGAATTTGTCTTTGTCCAAATGGAATTACTCCCTGAGGAGCTGAAAACAAATGGTAGAAGTCACAGTGATCATACCTAACTTAAATGGAATGCCCTATCTGGAAGGGTGTCTGTCTTCTTTGGAGCGACAGACTGTGAAAAATTTTGATGTGCTGCTTCTGGATAACGGATCGGAAGACGGAAGTCCTGAGTATGTGCGGGATCATTTTCCCCAGGTACGTCTGCACCGCTATACGGACAATACAGGCTTCTGCCATGCAGTGAATGCGGGCATCCGTATGTCCGATGCTCCCTATGTGATCCTGCTGAACAATGATGTTGTGTGCGAGGAACATTTTGTGGAAGAGCTTTTGAAGGGCATTAAGGAGCATCAGAACTGTTTTTCCGGTCAGGCTAAGATGCTGCAGATGAAGAACCCGGAGCTTCTGGATGACGGGGGAGATTATTACTGTGCCCTGGGCTGGGCTTTTGCGTCAGGAAAAGGGAAAAAAGACCGGAAACGCAGGAAGGAGAAAAAGATCTTTTCTGCCTGTGCCGGCGCGGCTATTTATCGCAGAAAGGTGCTGGAGCAGATTGGCCTGTTTGATGAAAAACATTTTGCCTACCTTGAGGATGTGGATCTGGGATACCGGGCCAGGATCGCAGGGTATGAGAACTGGTATCTGCCCAGGGCTGTGGTATATCATGCAGGAAGCGCCACCAGCGGTTCTGCATACAATGAGTTTAAAGTGCGCCATACTTCCAGAAATAGTGTCTATTTGGTCATAAAAAATATGCCTTGGCCTCAGATCCTTCTGAATTTGCCGTTTTTACTGGCGGGCTATCTGATCAAGATGCTTTTTTTTGCCAGAAAAGGATTTTTCTGTCAGTATGTGCAGGGAGTACGGAAAGGTATGTTTTTGGCTCAAAAAGAGGATAAGGTTGTTTTTGAGAAAAAGAACTTTAAAAACTATGTGAAGATCCAGATAGAGCTGTGGGTCAATCTGATCCGCAGGATCGGGGATTTTTAGGAAGAACAGGTTTTTAATCTACAAAGCCCCAGAGGTGAGAGAAATTGATTAAAGATAATCAAAAATATTTTAACCGGCTGCATGTGCTCATTGATGCTCTGGTGATTACGTTTTCCTATGTGCTTGCCTGGTTTATCCAGATCCATATTTTTGTAAGAGGGACAGCGGGAACCCTTCCGGTTCAGACCTATATGTCCGCTCTGGTCTTTCTGGTGCCGGGCTTTCTGATTCTGTATTACGGCTTTAATCTCTATACTCCCAAGCGGGTACAGGGACGTCGGCTGGAGGCGGCCAACATTTTCAGCGCCAACATGATCGGGATGCTGGTCTTCATGTTTGTACTGTACATGATCCATGAACCGGATTTTTCTCGGCCCATGGTGATCATGTTCATTGGGATCAACATTACCCTGACCGTGATCGAGCGGAATGTGATCCGCATGGTGCTTATGAATATCCGGCGCCGGGGCATGAATCTCAAACACATTATCCTGGTGGGCTACAGCCGGGCGGCGGAGGAGTACATTGACCGGATTGTACAGAATCCCCAGTGGGGGTATCAGGTGAATGGGATCCTGGATGATTTTGTCCGTCCCGGAACCACCTACAAAAATATCAAGGTAGTGGGGAATATTCAGGATCTGGAGCGGGTTTTGAGCCGGAACAATCTGGATGAGATTGCCATCACCCTGGGTTTGAATGAGTATTATAAGCTGAAGGCCATTGTAGCAGTGTGTGAGAAATCCGGGGTTCATACAAAATTTATTCCAGATTATATTGACATCATTCCAACCAGACCCTATACGGAGGATCTGCTGGGCCTTCCGGTGATCAATATCCGCCATGTGCCCCTCACCAATACGTTTAATATGATGGTGAAGCGGACCATGGATATAGTAGGTTCTTTTCTGGCGATCATTTTATTTTCTCCGGTCATGCTTTTGACGGCAATTCTGATCAAAGCTACTTCACCGGGGCCTCTGATTTTTACCCAGGTGCGGGTGGGGCTTCACAACAGACCCTTTAAGATGTATAAGTTCCGCTCCATGGAGGTGCAGAGCATCCGGGATGAGAAAAAGGGATGGACAACCAAGAACGATCCCAGAGTGACCAGAATCGGAAAGCTGATTCGAAAGACCAGCATTGATGAACTCCCCCAGTTGTTTAACGTATTAAAAGGGGATATGAGTCTGGTGGGACCCAGGCCGGAGCGGCCCCAGTATGTGGAAAAGTTTCGGGAAGAGATTCCAAGATACATGGTAAAGCATCAGGTACGGCCTGGAATGACTGGCTGGGCTCAGATCAACGGGTACCGGGGAAATACTTCCATCCGGCGGAGAATCGAGCATGATATCTATTACATTGAAAACTGGACGGTGGGGCTGGACATTAAAATCCTGGTCCTGACGGTGTTTAAAGGTTTTATTAACAAGAATGCCTATTAAAGGCAGAACGCAGAAAGGAGCGTTGTTATGTCAGATACACCCAGAAATGATGAGAATATCCGGGAGAGCGGGCAGGAAAATGGAAGCCAGTCTCAGTTCCGGGATACCATAGGGAACAAAGAAGCTTACCGCCAGTCCGGATCGGAAGAGGAATGGGAGCAGGGCAGTCAGTCTGGCTATGAAGAAGAGAAGGATCCGCAGCAGGGGTATACCGGCGGAAGTTATCAGCAAAGCTTCCAGGGAAATCCGGGAGACTACATCCAGGGTTTCCAGGGGAACCAGGGAGACTACAGCCAGGGCTTCCAGGGGAATCCGGGAGGCTACGGAGCAGGCTTTCAGGGGAACATGGGAGGTTACGGACAGAATTTCCAGGGGAACATGGGAGGTTACGGACAAAACTTCCAGGGGAATCCGGCAGGGTATGGACAGAATTTCCAGGGGAATCCGGGAGGATATGGACAGAACTTTCAGGGGAATCCTGCAGGGTATGGACAGAACTTTCAGGGGAATCCGGGAGGATATGGACAGAACTTTCAGGGGAATCCGGGAGGACGCCAGACAAATTTTCAGGGGAAACCAGGAAATTATGGACCGGGCTACGGCCCTCAGGGAGGCCGGCAGCAAAATTATCAGGGCAATTACGGAAAGCCTCCGAAAAAGAAAAAACGCAGGAAGGTCCTGTTTATTGTGGAAATCGTCGTTCTGCTGATTCTGGCGCTGGGGTTATTCCTCTTTGTACAGATGGGACGGATCGACCGGGTGAAGCTGAAGAATATTCTGGTGAATGAGGGGGCAGGAAGTCAGAACGGATATCAGAATATTGTGGTGTACGGTGTGGATTCCCGTCAGGATCAGCTCACCAAGGACAGCCACAGCGATACGATTGTAATCTGCAGTATTAATAAAAAGACAAAAGAGATCAAGATGGTGTCCGTATACAGGGATACCTATCTGGACAATACCAACGGAGAGTACCGCAAGGCCACAGAGTGCTATTATTTTGGAGGTCCGGAGCGCTCTATCAACATGCTGAACACCAATCTGGATCTGGATATCACAGACTATGTGGCTGTAAACTTCAATGCAGTGGTGGAGGCAGTGGACCGTCTGGGAGGAATTGAACTGGAGATCACAGAAGAGGAACTGAAGTGGCTCAACGGTTATCAGTATGACCAGGTGGAAAATTCTCAGGTGCAGGCAGAGTATGAGCCTCTTCCTGCTGCAGGGTATCAGCACTTAAATGGAAATCAGGCTCTGGCCTACAGCCGGATCCGCTATACAGAAGGATATGATTTTAAGCGGACAGAGCGGCAGCGGACAGTGATGATGAAGATTTTTGAAAAGGCACAGGCACAGGGGGTTCCTGCGCTGCTGTCCATGATAGATGCCATGCTTCCCATGGTTTCTACCAGCCTTTCCAATACGGAGCTGATCAGTCTGGCATCCGGGATCGCAGGATACAGCATTGGTGAAAATGCTGGTTTCCCCTTTAATCAATATGCCACTCAGGTGGATGGATCCGATGTGGTGGTGCCTGTGAATCTGGCAGCTAATGTGACGGAGCTTCACAGATTCCTGTTCGGAGAGGAAAATTATACGCCTTCCCAGAAGGTACAGGAGATCAGCAATACAATTATCAATTATACAGGGATTCAATAATGAAAAATTTATCAGTGACCGTGGTGATCCCCACCTACCGGCCGGATGGAAAATTAAAAAAGCTGCTTTCCAGACTGGAAAGGCAGACCAGACGTCCGGAGCGGATCCTGATCATCAACACCGAGGAACAGTATTTTTCCTGGCAGGCTGTGGAGGGGATCCGGGGAGTATCGGTGCTCCACATTGAGAAGAAAGAGTTTGACCATGGAGGGACCAGGGATCTGGGGGCCAGGATGGCTGATACGGATCTGGTGGTGTTTATGACCATGGATGCGGTTCCGGCAGATCCACACCTTCTTGAGAATCTGACAGCACCCTTTGAGGAAGAGACTGTCTGCGCCGCCTATGCCAGACAGCTTCCGGATAAGGACTGCAGTCCTCTGGAGGCTTATACCAGAAAGTTTAATTACGGTGAGGAGAGCCGTATAAAGACAAAGGCAGATCTTCCGGAGCTGGGGATCAAAACCTTCTTCTGCTCCAATGTGTGCGCGGCCTATCGGCGCAGCGCTTATCTGGAGCTTGGGGGCTTTGAGAGACATACCATTTTTAATGAGGATATGATCTTTGCAGGAAAACTGATCCAGGCAGACCGTGCGGTGGCCTACTGTGCCGGGGCAAGGGTGATCCACTCTCATAATTATACAGGAATAGAGCAGTTTCGCAGAAACTTTGATCTGGGGGTGTCCCAGGCAGACCACCCGGAGATCTTCTCCATGGCAAAATCGGAGACAGAGGGACTTAAGATGGTAAAACAGACTGCAAAATGGCTGATCTCAACGAAGAAAGCCTGGCTGCTGCCCAAACTGGTGTGGCAGAGCAGCTGCAAGTTTTTAGGATACCGCCTGGGAAAAAATTATAAGAAACTTTCCAGAAGATTCATTGGAATTTGCACCATGAATCCGGAATACTGGACATAGAATAAACACAATTACCTGTTACACTGTGGTTCACAGTGTAAGGAGTGATTTCAAATGGATGAAAACAGAGAGTACAAAGACCGCCCCTCCCATTCCGGGAGACGGCCATCCTGGCCGGGCGTTGTGATGCTGGGCATAGTGACGGCAGGTGTTCTGGGCAGCGTGATCTTTTCTTTTACAGAGGGAGACGTCATAGGGGTTCCCTCCGTGAAGGAGCTGCTGGAGGGCACAGAAAGTATAAAAGAAGCAGGGACGAAGGGAACGTCCGGAGAGCAGCAGGGGCTGCTCCTGGGAGCGACAGACCAAACACAGTCCGCATCCGGAGCGCGGCCGAAGGGGCCGCTGGATGTGTCGGATGTGGTAGAGGCCACTATGCCAAGCATTGTGGCTATCACCAGTGAGACCGTGCAGGTGGTGGAGTCCTACTTTTACGGAACCGTGGAGATTCCGGAGGAGAGCAGTGGTTCCGGAATTATTATAGGAAAAAATGATCAGGAGTTTTTGATCGCCACCAACTATCATGTGGTGGAGGATGCAGATACCATGACAGTGTGCTTCAGCGTAGAGGAAGACTATGCGGAGGATGCCATTGTCACTGCAAAGATTAAAGGACGGGATACCGCAAGAGATCTGGCCGTAGTGGCAGTGGAAGAGAAGGATGTTCCAAGGAGGATCCGGAATATGATTCAGGTGGCGGTTCTGGGGGATTCGGATGAACTGCAGGTGGGACAGCAGGCTATTGCCATCGGCAATGCCTTAGGCTACGGGCAGTCTGTCACTGCAGGGATCGTCAGTGCTGTGGACCGGCAGATGGAGGTGGAAGGAGAACAGCAGAATTTCCTTCAGACGGACGCGGCTATTAATTTCGGAAACAGCGGAGGTGCCCTGTTAAACAGCGCCGGACAGGTGATCGGCATCAATTCTGCCAAAATCACTGGCCAGGGAGCGGAAGGAATGGGATATGCGATTCCTATCAATGAGGCAAAACCTATTCTGGAAGAGTTGTCAGATCAGACTGCCAGAGAGAAGGTGGAGGCATCCAAGCGGGGCAGTCTGGGAGCAGAGCTTCGCAGTGTGTCTCAGGAAGCCAGACAGTTGTATGATATTCCTGCGGGAGTTCTGATCTATCAGGTATATGAAGATTCTGCCGCAGCCAGGGCAGGGCTTCATCAGGGAGATATTATCACTGCTCTGGACGGAAACCGGGTGAGCAGTCCGGAGGCTCTGGAAGGTCTGCTGGCTTATTATGAAGCCGGTGAGACAGTGGAGCTGGTGTATGAGACCGGAATCGGTGGTGTCTATGAGTCAAAGCAGGTATCGGTGGTTCTGCAGGAGAATACAGCCTCCAGTTATGCGGAAAGCTACAGTCAGGAGGAGCTGGGTCCCATCTCCCCCTATGACTTTTTCCGGGAGGATCCCTGGCTGGGAAACTGGTGGTAAGAGAAAAAGGGAGCAGCAGGCAGGAAAAAGAAACAGCAGAGAAACGCAAAACCTGAGGGCGGGGAAGGCAAGACAGTGGGAATGCCCGATTTTCCACCAAGGTGAAGATAAGGAGAAGAAATGTCAGAAAATCACAAGGACGATAAAATAGAGGAAACAGCGGATTTAGAGGAAATAAAGGACGGGGAAGAGGGAAAGGATGTTTCCAAAGAGGATAACACCTATGAAAAGGTTTGTATGATGTGCCGCCGCACAGAGAGTCAGGCCGGGAAAATGATCGATCTTCCGGGAGGCATGACCATCTGTCCGGACTGTATGCAAAAAAGCTTCAATGCCATGGGCAATATGGATTTGTCTAATCTGCAGAATATCCCGGGCATCAGCTTTATTAATCTCAACGATTACCAGTCCCAGATGCCGAAACAGCAGAAGATCAAGAAAAAGAAAAAGGAACAGGAACCCAGGAAGGAATTTGACATCCATTCCATTCCGGCACCTCATAAGATCAAGGCCAGTCTGGATGACTATGTGATTGGTCAGGAGCATGCAAAGAAAGTAATCTCTGTGGCTGTGTACAACCACTATAAGCGGGTGTTCACGGGAACCATGGATGATATTGAAATTGAAAAATCCAATATGCTTATGATCGGGCCCACCGGATGCGGAAAGACCTATCTGGTGAAGACTCTGGCCAGGCTTCTGGATGTGCCTCTGGCTATTGCAGATGCTACCTCTCTTACAGAGGCGGGCTATATTGGAGATGATATTGAGAGCGTGATCTCAAAACTGCTGGCTGCTGCGGACAATGACGTAGAGCGGGCAGAGCAGGGGATTGTGTTTATAGATGAGATTGATAAGATTGCCAAGAAGAAAAATGCAAATCAGAGAGACGTAAGCGGTGAATCCGTACAGCAGGGAATGCTGAAGCTGTTGGAGGGCAGTGATGTGGAGGTGCCGGTAGGAGCATCCAGCAAGAATGCCATGGTGCCTATGACCACTGTAAATACCAGAAATATTCTGTTTATCTGCGGAGGTGCTTTCCCCGGGCTGGAGGATATCATCAAAGAACGTCTGAACAAACAAGCTTCCATTGGCTTTCGGTCTGATCTGAAGGACAAATATGATCATGATCCTGACCTGCTTACCAAGGTTACGCTGGAAGATATCCGGAATTTTGGCATGATTCCGGAATTTATCGGCAGACTGCCGGTGGTGTTTGCACTGCAGAGTCTCACGAAGGAAATGCTGGTGAAGATTTTAAAGGAGCCGAAAAATGCGATCTTAAAACAGTACCAGAAGCTGTTGGAGCTGGATGAGGTAAAGCTGGATTTTGCAGAGGATGCCCTGGAAGCCATTGCCGAGAAAGCTATGGAGAGAAAGACCGGAGCCAGAGCGCTGCGGGCTATTATTGAAGAATTTATGCTGGACATTATGTATGAGATTCCCAAGGACGACAACATTGGCAGCGTACTGATCACCAGGGCTTATATTGAGAATACAGGCGGGCCGGTGATCACCATGAGAGGCATGCAGTGCCTGCCGGGATAAGGGACGGTCAGGCAGCCGTCAAACGGAAATGGGACTGTCAAATGAAAAAGGGACTGCAGACAGCAGTCAAAAGTTGACAGAATTCGCTAATAATGTTATGTTTAAAGGTACTGGGAGGAGAACAGTGTATGAATGAAGCGCACGAGCAATTTTTAAAAACTCTGGCAGGCCTGTTGGAACTGGCAAAGAGCAAAAAGAATACTCTGGAATATGATGAGATTCTGAAAGCCTTTGAGGGCATGGAGCTGACAGAAGATAAGATTGATCAGATACTGGAATACCTGGAGAAGCATAACGTAGATATCCTCCAGGGAAAATCACCGGAGGATTCCACAGATGATCTGCTGTTGGATACGGAAGAAGATCTGATCTTAACCGATGAAGATGAGATAGATATTATTGATGACGTGGATGTTCTGGAGGGAGTCAGCACCGAGGATCCGGTGAGGATGTACCTGAAGGAGATCGGAAACGTCCCCCTGCTGAACAGCGATGAGGAAGTGGAGCTGGCAAAGCGGGTGGAGCAGGGCGATGAGGCGGCCAAGAAAAAGCTTACAGAGGCCAATCTGCGTCTTGTGGTAAGTATTGCAAAAAAATATGTGGGCCGTGGAATGCCTTTCCTGGATCTGATCCAGGAGGGAAATATGGGGCTTATGAAGGCAGTGGACAAATTCGATTATACCAAGGGCTATAAATTCAGTACATATGCCACCTGGTGGATCCGTCAGGCCATCACCAGAGGAATCGCAGACACAGGAAGAACCATCCGTGTTCCGGTGCATATGGTGGAGACCATCAATAAGACGCTGCGTATGACCAGAACTCTTTTACAGGAACTGGGACGGGAACCCACTCCCGAAGAGGTGGCAGACCGGCTGAATGTACCGGTGGCCAGAGTGCGGGAGGTGCTTAAGATCTCCAGAGACCCGGTATCTTTGGATACTCCTATTGGCGAGGAGGATGATAGCCATCTTGGGGACTTTATTGAGGACGACACAGCACTTTCTCCGGCAGATTCTGCAGCCTTTTCCATGCTGCGGGAGGAACTTGGCATTGCCCTGGAGTCTTTGACAGAGAGGGAGCGCCAGGTGGTGCGGCTTCGTTTCGGACTGGAGGACGGCAGAGCCAGAACTCTGGAGGAGGTAGGCAAGGAGTTTAATGTTACCAGAGAGCGAATCCGTCAGATTGAGGCAAAGGCGCTGAGAAAGCTGCGTCATCCCTCAAGAAGCAAGCGGCTGAAGGATTTCCTCACCTAAGGAGAAAGATATGTTTGAACGGATCGATTATATCGTAGTGCGCATTGAGGGAGATTATGCCTATCTGCAGCAGGCGGAGGACTCTTCCGCAGAGGAAAAGTGTGTGGCTATGGCCTTGCTTCCCCAGGAGATCATGGAGGGCAGCCGTATCAAGTATGAGATGATGAGCTATGAGATGGCTTAAGAAAAGTGCGGCGCTGCAAATAGAAAAAAGAAGCCGGGGATAGCTTTTGTCCTCCGAAAAAATCGAAAACATTTTTAAAAGAATATTTTACACAGAAAAGAGGGTGTCGCAAAATCATCAAATTAGATGATTGAGTGGCACCCTCGCTCTATATATACAAAAATCCGGTGGAATCCTTTTATTTTAGGAATCCTTCCGGATTTTTGCCGTACTTTAATA